>Ga0247760_1000523_pt1 | contig 41454 bp, 35 predicted proteins | sample UWRJL171409R4_FD_179936 | JGI IMG/M metagenome (GOLD analysis project Ga0247760, IMG submission 179936) | Plant litter microbial communities from Arlington Agricultural Research Station in Wisconsin, United States - UWRJ-L171-409R-4 | ecosystem: Environmental > Terrestrial > Plant litter >... | reverse complement strand
CACGTCGACGGCGCCAAATTCTCCGTCGGCGACCTGCACTTCTCCCAAGGCGACGGCGAGATCTCCTTCTGTGGCGCCATCGAAATGGCTGGCGTAATCACCATCAACTTTAAGGTGATTCCCTCGGGGCTCTCAACCCTCGGCATAAAATCCCCCATCTACATCCCGGGTCCGGTCGAGCCACAGTTCGGTCCAGGCAGGTACATCTACTTTGAGGGATTCTCTGTCGACCAGCACGGCAAGCAGCATTACATGGATGTCACGGTGGCGTATCGGCAGACATGTCTGCGGGTGGTGGAGTACCTGAGGAGGTTTGGGTATAGTGACTATCAGATTTATTTATTGTTGTCGTGTGCGCCGGTGCAGGGTCATGTTGCGGGGATAGTGGACATTCCGAATGCGTGTACGACGATGGGGATTCCGATGGACATCTTTGATTTCGATATCTCGCCTGCGGCGGCGCCGGCGAAGAGGTTGGATATGGGCAGCTGTGCGTATGAGACGGGGGTGACGGAGGGGAAGGTGGTGACGGACCCGGGGAAGAACAGCGAGGTCAGTTTTGGGGGTGGTATGACTTATAAGGAGTAGGGAGGTTGAGAGAGGGGGTGAATTGCTATCCGGGATTTGGTCCGGCTCGGGCCGACGTATCCAGCTGTTTGTTTAACTGCAAAGTGTAACGCTATGGAGTCTCTTAATTGGACTAATGTGGTGGTGAGTGAAACCGAGTTTGATCCGTGTCATTACTTCATGTAATGCTCATCTCTCCGAACCGGCCGTGACCTGTCTCCCGCTCGTGCTCGGCTGCTTGCTTCGTTCCCTGGCCTATCCAGTTACAAATCTCACATTTGATGACGAAGTCGGTCGTATCGGTGTAGTAGTGCAGCCGCTGCAGCCGCTGGGCCAACTCTTTAGCTTTGTCCAGCACCTCGTCGTCGTCTGTTGACCACCTGGAGACGTCGACTTCCACGGGGTAAGTGAGATCCATGCAGAATGCGATCCGGTCATAATGGATACCCGAGTAGAGGATGATGATACGGTTCTCTTTTCCCTCCCCGAAGCGGTCGACCCGAAGGGACTGGGGCCATGTTAGCCAATTAATGACAGAAACTCAAGGGAAGAAGGCGTACCTTGACGTCAATCGAACAAATCTCAACCGAATAGATGTCTGATAGTATGGAGAGCTCGATCGCACCACCCCACGTATCCATCCGCTTCATCCGGGATGTATAAAGCTGGGGCTCATCCCCAAGGATTGCCTTATTGTATTCCTCCGGGTGCTCCAAGATGTACTGGGCAACCTTCTGACGCAGGACTTGGGATGGGTTGTCCAAGCCAAGTGCACCGCCAAAAGCCGTGACTTCATTCTTGGTTAGTAAGTCTCGCCCACAGAGTGAGTTCAGAGAAGAGTAGTGTACTCACACATGCAGCTGTTGTCATCAGGCATTACCCGTAGAACTGCAACCGTCGATTCGTCAGCATTACGGTCATATCGTGTGAGCCACGGCAACTATGGACCTACCAATGTGGCCGCCCCTCTCAGGCCATTCGAGCGTCGTCTCGTCAGGCTCGATTCCCTTGGGCGTAAAAGGTTTCGGAGCGGGCGCTTGCGGGATAGCGACTGCCACCGGGGCTTCGATCGGGACGACCGTGAGGGTTTCCCCGCGAAGCTGGAGGTCTTTGATCGGAGTTTCTTGGGCATCCAGGCTGATATCGAGGTTCTTCAGAGGGTACCCATACTTGAGCGAGAAATCGATAAGCTCCGTCTTCTCTTTGACAAGTCCGATAAGCTCTCCGAGTTTGGCCTCGTCGTCGACTTCGATGCGCGCCTGCCCGTTAGGCGCCCGCAGCCGAATCTGGATCTTCATTTCGCAATGAGATCACACCAGAATGCAGTTAGAAAGCGGGGAACTCGATAGTTCTAGCAGGAACAGATGCGCCTTTTTAACGTGGAAATCCGCACTTGAGCGGCAAGCGACTCTAAGCTGCTGTGGTCCTGGTTCCACAGATGGTCCTGGCCAGAAATAGGCAAGAAAGGTATTCACAAAGAGAGTCTGACTCCGCGCCAAGTGAATTCACCACAGAAATGTGGAAATACTGCGTCTATTATCGGATCAGTTTTCCCACGATACATTTAATCGGATGACTGGAAGTCGCACCTATCTCAACGATCCGATATGCCGCGATCTGTATTCTCACGAAAATGCACCTGAGCAGCTGCGCCAGGTTTTATATAAATACGAAATGTGTCAAGATCCTGTTCTACAAATCAGACGAAGTTGCCAGTGTGGTGGAAGCTTCTATGGCTCTTAGGTCATGGATGGGCCTCGCGGACCTGTCCTTAGCCCAACTTCTTGGGCAGGCACTCTTTACGCAACGTCACTTCCCAAGCTGAGTGGCCATATTAAAGCAGTACCTTGCATGGTCACACATTCACCTCCGTACATACAATTTAAGATGCAGTCGTAAAATATGTGGGCCGCAATCATTAGGTCAGAATCCCTGGGCAAATAAAGGGAAGTTTGAGGGAGGTTGGAACTCTTTTGCTTGTTGCTGTGTTATGGTCCTGAATGCCGTTGAAGTAGACTCCTAACACATGTCGCCCCCGAAGCACGCTGTAGCCCTGCTGGGACCCGGTTCAGCTGCCAGACGCAACTCCTCTAATTCACGACCCAGGGGCTTGGCAAGTGGTTAACCGATGATTCCCAACACAGCTGTGTGTCTTGAGTGGCCTGTATGGCTTCAGCGCCTTCTGGACGGTATCGCATGGAGCCTGTTCCACTAAATAGACTGTGTGATATTGCGGAGCCTCTACCCCACGTTCCGGTGACCTGCAACACGGTTTCTTTAGCCACCAGCGCTGTGTGACGAGCCAAAGTCTCCAAGCCTTCTCCAAATTTTGCAAACCGAACTGCCTGCCCCAGCCTTCCCCTGTCGCGCAGTGCACACGGTCAACCCTCCACACTTCTGATCTCAAGTGGAGGTTTTGCGATTGCCCTTGACTCGGGTGAGGTACCGTACCCCCTCCTACCCGTGTGCTTGGAACCTTGCCCTCGTCTGTTTGGCACCGCGATGCCCACTTTGCGCGAGCGACCTAGCAGAGGCGAGATCTCGCCCGCCAAGAAGGGCTCTCCTACGTCGCGAAAAGTGACCACGCCGAGAACACAACGAACCATGGCCGCCGGCGACGCGATCGAGGTGCGCGAGTCGATTGAGGCCAAAGGGGACGTCGAGATGAAGGATGCCGAGGACCACCGTCGCGCTGCGCGCCGCCGCGAGAGCGATGCCGATGCTGAAGCCGACGACGATGTGGACGCCGACGGCGATGTGGACATGGATGCTGAGGGCGAGCCGGATGACGATGCCGAGCAGCCCCAGCAGGACCAGACCTCGATCGACTTGCTGCAGCGCATCAAGGACATTTCGGAGTACCTTTGTCGCCATACAATTGAGGTGGATGGAGAGTAAGATCGGCCCCCCTATCCTTTTGTCGCGATGCGCGGCGCGTTGACTGTCATGTCATAGGGAGCACGAGATCGCATCCGCTTTCCAGCGCCTCGTAAACAAGCGTAGTCTTCCAGACTACTTCGACATCATCAAAGAGCCGATGGCTTTTAGCACAATTAGGGTGCGTTGAGCTCTGGCGCCAATTGACTTCGGAGGTGGCTGACTTTTGGGCGACAGGCAAAAATCGGGAAGAAGACGTACGAGGACTTCAACGAGTTCGTTAGAGACGTGACGCGTATATGCCACAATGCGCAAGTGTATAACCGACCCTCATCCCTCATTTTTTCCGACGCCAGCGCGCTGCAAGAGCTCTTCAAGGCGAAGCTTGACGACCTCGTCAAGCAAGGCGTTATCACAGCCGAGGAAGCTGCGATTCCTGACTATGGCCCCTTGCCAGAATTCGAGGACTCGCCTCCCATCGACGAGGACGAAGAAGGGGACGAGGATGACGAGGAAGAAGAGGAGGACGAAGAAGAGTCTGGCGCAGACGACGATTCTGATGACGAAGGCGGCCGTCGTCGCGGCCGTCGGTCCGGTCGCCAGTCCGGAAGAAGAGACAGGGACGGCGATGACGATCCCCATAGGAAACGCGGAAGACCGCCCAAGGTCTTCACTCCGCTTGAGGCTCGGATCAATGCCATCCTCAAGGGGCTGCGCAGGTACAAGAACCGAGAGGGCCATGTAGGCATTGCCTATTTCGAAAAGCTTCCAGACAAGACGGAGGTGCTAGCGAATATCGCAGAGCCCATTTCGCTAGAAACGATCAAGAAAAAACATAAGCGCAAGAAGTACCAGCACGTCGACCAGGTGGTTCGGGACCTCGACGTCATGTTTGAGAATACGAAGGCATTCAGCAAGCAGGGCGACTTGATGTATGATGATGCTGTGGAGTTGCGGAAGCTGGGACACGAACTCGCCGACGAGCAAAAGGCGCGGCCTGATGATGATTTCCGCGACGAAGATGGCAGGCTCCCATTGGCGAGCATCGTCCACGATAACCACATCTGGAAAGTTGGTGAGTATTTCCGGCGCTTCAATGGCTGGTTGAATGGATGTTCTGACTTTGTTTTAGGCGACTGGGTGCACATTACCAACGCCAACGACTTGCAGAAGCCCATCGTGGCGCAGATCTACCGAACATGGTCAGACGGGTCTGGGCGGAAGTGGGTGAATGCTTGCTGGTATTACCGACCCGAGCAAACGGTACATCGATATGACAAGCACTTCTGGGAGAACGAAGTTGTCAAGACCGGCCGGTACAAGGACCACCCGATCGAAGATGTGGCCGACCAATGCTTCGTGATGTTCGTGACGCGCTACCACCGAGGTCGGCCTAGGGGGCTGCCAGACGACAAGGCCGTCTATGTTTGCGAGTCTCGGTACAACGAAGAGAAGCACCGGTTCAACAAGATCAAGACATGGAACAGCTGCTTGCCTGACGAGGTTCGCGACAAGGATTACGAGATGGTTCTGTTCCCGATCCCGCGCCCCACGCGGAAAGTTCCCAGCCCGATCAAGCACCTGTTGCAGACCGATGCGAAGGAGACAGACGAGCTCCCCAAGCCGACGTGGGGTGGCCCAAATGCCCCGCCCTTGATTGGAGCGGTGCATCGCCGTCCTCGAGAACCGAATGTAAGTCCCTTTCTTTCATTGTCATCTATTTTCCCACGAAGAGTGGCTCCAATCAGAGCCCCGCTTGCTTCCTTGACGCTCACCTCTCGTCCCAACCAACACAATATGTCCCGTCAGGCCCTGCACTTTTGCGTTGCGCACTTTACATTCCCAGCCCAGTGGAAAGTCGGAATCCGTTACTGACGATGGAGAAGGAGTCACCCCCGCCCGAAGCGCCTCGTCCTCTTCCTGCGAGCCACCCTGTTGCGCTGGCAATGGGCCCCTCGCCTCGCCCTCCGGTTGGCACACCGGGAATGGCAGCACAGTACCACCATTCTGGACCTGTCCCCATTGCGTCACCGTCGCACTTTCAGCAATTCCAGGTCGCGCCGCGGCAGGTGCCGCCGCCGACTCCGCATGGTCTTGGACAGGTGCACATTCAGCCGCAGCCCCAAGGAATGCCAGGAATGCACCCTGGAATGTCGCAGATGCCCATGATGCCCATGCAGCAACAGATGCAGCCGCAGATGCAGCCGCAGATGCAGCCGGCCCCGCAGTTTTCGCCGCATCCCTACAACGCCCAGTACGTCCCGCAGCCTCAGGCTCCGCACCAGGCCCACTACCAAAGCCCGGCGCACTTGGCTCCAGCCTATGACCCGCACCACCGTCAGGCCCATCCGTCTCCAGTCGCCACGAATTCGCGTCCGCCCATGGCGCCCACACCTGCACACCCGCTCGGGAGCGCGCCAATGCCACACCCGAATGCGAGCTCGCCCAACATGTACAATCCACCGCGCGCGCCCGAGGTCTACACCCTCGCCGAGGATGTCGACGCTTCCATTCCCAAGGAGGTCAAGGAGCAATTTCATTGCGACGACAACGGGCGTCTCTTGTGGTTTACCTCTCCGCCTATCTACAACCAGGGCAGGAGCTCAGAGGTAGCCAGTCTGAGTAACACCGTCAGCCACATAGCCGACATCAGAGATGTTCGCGCAGAGCGCCGTGCCAAGCGCCTGGCACGCGACGAGGCTCTCGCTGCCGAGAGATTGCGAGAGGCTGAGCTGGTGGCAAATACCAAGAGGGTCGAGAACCAGGACAAGCTCACCTTGCTGAAGCACCGACTGCTAAACAAGGAAGCTGCTCGAGAGCTTGCTGCGCAGCAGGAGATACAGGCGCTGCTAAACAACCCCGAGGCATTTGAAAACTGGGCTTATGCCTTCAAAGACATCATGGACGAGGGCACTCGGGCTATCTACGGAGACGCTAGCATCGACTGGGAGCCCGAGCTGATCAACCCAAAGACCGCAAATGGCAAGAAATGAGAGCAGAGACCGATAGCGCATCGCAGCCTTATTTTCACTGGGATGAGATATTATCTGAGGAAAGCCCGAAGGCGTGGGCATGGAAAGAACGAGAGACAGGAGATGAGCAGAGCCTAGACGTGTGTGTTTTCAGCAATTCGACCTAGCCATATATCCCACCTCATCTCGCCTCAGCTCTTATCTCGGGCCCCTCTCTCTGGGTTGGATCGGATATGGTTGGTTTTCGGCTGGACACCCTCGGAGTAGGCGTTTGTGGTCTTTTTGTACAGGTGAAAGGGGGAAAATAGGAGTCTTACTTGGTGGGGTTATTTGTATGATTAGGTACGGCTCCGTAGAGTAGCAGAACAGCGCCGAGGTTTATTTGGTGTCCTTATGACGAGGAGTTGGAGTCAACTTGTACTCTAGGTTCCAGTTTGCCATGGACATGAACGGAAACAAGATGTCATCGAAGTAGCCCAGATAAAAAATCGACCAAGAGGCAACAGCTGTTGTGGATTTACTCAGATGTCTTTGTATGTACTGCCTCCAAGGAAACCACGTCTCGTGCCCAGCACGTGGGTTGTTCTCTTGTATTTAGCTATTCAGCATTTGCCTTGGGTATGGTGTATCAGCCAAATGCACACACTTGATCGCAATACCAGCAGATTTGATGAGACGAGATCGGGTGACATCTACGAACGCCCACAATGGAAACGCCAATCGGAGCGAAAGTGCTCGAAACACATGTGTTGCTGGCATTGGTTCCTGTGAATTGGGGTGCTGCATCATTCGCTGGTGTTGTCAATTTACTACTGGCTTAACCCGGGAGGCAAGTGGCGCCAGCTGAGGGTGGGAACGGCCGGGGCGCCAAACCTAAAGGCACAATCCAAAATGGTTCCTGGGCGTCGCCAAAGCAATTGCGACGGCCCCGGGCCTACGTCAATGAAAATGAAAAGAGGCGCTCGCCAACAGTGAATAAGGATGACTCTTTGCCGAAAATATGGGGTCTTGGCCTGTAATTAAGGATGCGCTACAAGGGTGTTTGCGGCTCTGCGGCAGGCACGGCAGCTGAGTGGGTGGCTGCCCCGCCAAAATGCCCAGCCCCCAATTCCCGCCCCACACGAGTCATCGGCGGCGCACCGCATTCACTTCTCCCACACCTTACTTCGGGTTCGCATCTTTGGCAGTACCGGGCACCTTTCCAGCTGCTTTGCACTCGTAGCTTCCTTTGCCGATTCTTTTCTGCGAGATTGAGGATGGTGCGTTCATTTTTGGCGAAAAAATTCCCCATTTCCACCCCGCACACCTAATTCTCCCTACCCTCCGCCACCTTCCGCCAACGATCGCCGAGCGTCTTTCTGCCCAACCAACTCAACTTGGGCATTCCCATTCCTTGCTTTTCTTCTTCTCCCGCACCTCTGCGGCTTCGCAAGTCAAGCCAAGATCGGTATTCTCATTACTTCACACTCTTCCATTTCTGTATCCCGACGATCGCGCCCTCGGTAATCGCACCACTCACCGGCCTGTGGCTGGAAGACTTCCCGACCAGTCTCCCCATATTCAATCCTTCTGGTTCCATCACACATTAATGTCAGAGCCAAGATGAGCGAGGACAAGTCGTTCTTCGGCCGACCGGAGCCAAAAGGCCGCCGCCGACTGGGCGGTGACCTGGCCCTCCTCGGAAAATGGATCACCGCAGTCTCGAAGGTTACGGTCCAAGGATACCCGCTGTCGCAGTTCTCGTCTGCCGACCAGGAGAAACTACTCAAGCAGCCTCCCTGCGTGTTTCGGCTGGAGCGCGATGCAGATAATAACCCCAAGCTGACGACTGTTCCGGTCGGAGAGGAGCAACCAATTGATCCGGAAGTTGCTCAAATGCTCTACAATCCCAACTACCAACGCTGCCAGGCCAGACATCATCAGCTCATGTGTGGGATCGAAGACGCCTCGCCCGCCGGGGATATCATCGCAGCTGCCGAGATGAAGGCGGCTAAGCTGGCGGGCCTAGACGACAAGACAGCCGAAGCACGCGCCAAACATGCATTCAATCGCCACATCGACGAGGCCGGTCGGGCCATCACAAGAGGATGGAAGCAAGAAAAACTAGAGAGGCGGAAGAAACTCGGGATGGAGTCAGCATCTCCTAATGCGAGGGAATCTCGTTGCACAGAGCCAGCATCTCCCGATGCGAAGGAATCTTTGTACTCCTTGGGCTCAATTGGTGATGGCAGGTTCAATGGTGTGAGTCTCAAAGCTGATGTACAGGCATCTTTGAGCCCAGTTGGCCATGGAAGGTTCAGTGCCCAGGACCTCAGGACCGCAATTGAGGAAGATTTCAAACGCCACTTCACCATTGACAACAACACGAAGATCCCAACTCGAGTGCCCCAGTTCACCCCTGAGACCAAGCTCGGCGCCCAATTCGTCGGAACTGGTCCTTCACCAACCAGTATCAGCCCAGCTCATGGGAGCGAGACAACAGCAAACAGTTCTTCTTCAAGCAGCCCAAAGTCCTTGGGGTCAGATTCAAGCTCCGACCCCCCTCATTCTGCGTCCGGTTCAATCGGAACCGTGACAGGCCTGTCCATTCATATCAACGGCGGTGCTTCCTTGGATCCTTTCACAAGTGGAACCCCACGTTACCAGGCTGGGAAATATCAAGGTGTTGATGGTCATTTGGGCGCTGGGCTGAAACAAGTCCTTCTGCAAACCTCAATGTCGGCCAATCCTATACCCCTCACTGACGGTATGAACAACGGGTATCTCTCGGCGCACGCATTTGTCGCTCAAAAGGGAGGCTATCTTGCGGATTCTACCTTCCAAGCTAATCAAGTTGCCTCGCATGTCGCATATGCAGGCGAGTCTCTGGCATCTCCATCAACATCCCAGTTCCCTTGTGGCAGCTTCACCGATGTCACGTCCGTGTTTGAGAGCCAGAGTGAGGCTGAGACACTCTTTACGACGCAAAAGCTAATGTCTCGTGTCATCGACTTCCGCATTTCGGCGGTTCAGCCTTGCAATGGGATAACCTGCTACGATGCTCCATTGTTTCAAGCTGGCGGCTACGACACTCTGGTCCCCGAGTACTGGACTACGACAACAGACAAGATTCGCTACACGGCGTACAAGACATCTGATCTCAGGGCAGAGGATCTCCGACTTCGTACCGATCCCGAGGCAGGCGCTGCTGCCTGCAATCCGATCCACATCTTCGTCGATCTTTCCAACATCATCATCGGATTCTACGACAGTCTCAAGATGAAGCGCGGCATCCCCGTTCAGAAGAGGGTGAGCCCACCTCCGTTCTCGTTCGGCAACCTCAACATTATCATCACGCGTGGCCGCCAGACTGCGAAGAAGGTTGTTGCCGGCTCTATCGGCAACTCAAACAAGAGAAGACCTGACTACATGTATCAGGCCGAGAAGCTCGGATACGAAATGAACATTCTTCAACGTGTTCCTAAGCCTGTTTCACCAGCGTTCAGGCGCAAGTCAAAGAACGTCCCCCGCGAATTCGAGTCGGCTACTTCAGGCCCCGACACTTCAGGCGATGATTACTTTGTTGGACCGATGAAGAACGGCGAGCAAGGTGTTGATGAGCTTCTTCATCTCAAGATCCTGCAGAGTACTATTGATACTCCGGGACGCGGCACTATCGCACTCGCCACTGGCGATGCTGCTCATGCTGAGTATTCAGATGGCTTCAAGAAGAACATCGAACGTGCTTTGGGCCAGGGTTGGAACATCGAGCTGTATGGCTGGAGCCGGAACATCTCGTCCGCCTGGCGCGACCCAGCTTTCACCTCCAAGTGGGGTCGGAAGTTCAGGATTATTGAGCTCGACGCTTTCTGTGAAGAGTTGTTCGACATCACTATTGAGTCGATGCAGCGCAAATAACTCGACGCTTGGCGCCTTTCACCGCTGTGCATAGATTATAACGCATAGCCTCCTTGTATCATGATCGTTTTCTCTCAGCATTTACGGCACCTAGCTCCGGATTTTCGGCATCTGGTTGGTACTCTCAATCGCATACCGAGAGCTTGGCGAGCCAGCGGATCGACTGCATATACCGAGGGAGTTTGAACAACGGTCTTCCATTTCTTTATCTTCTGCTCCACGAGAGAGCACATATTTCGACCATTCATTACTGAGCCAACACACTGGCAGCTTCGTACACTTCTTTCGCTCGGGGAGCTTGCTGCCGACCACACTTATTTGTCGCCTCCCCCCGAGAGCAAGTTATTTATGGCGTCCTGTTGGCTCTTTCGGCATTTCATTTTTCGACTCCGTCAGCATTTCACGACTCGAGCGATACTGTTTCGTAACTAGCATCTTTGAGGCGTTTTGGTTTTCGCGTTTCTGAGCCAAACACGATTTTATGATCGACTACGATGACTCACGATGGACGATCTCATGATTCGACATATTCGGATGGGTCATAATGCATAGCATAGCATGGCATGCATAATCAACATGGGTGGGGTTCATGGAGTATTGGGAGTTATCGCAGAGGGTTTGTCAAAACTGGATGGCAGACACATGGACATAGCTGTCCTATCACAAGGGGGATAAGATCATTTTTGCGTTCATTTCTTTTCGTTTCCACCTCTTGCACTCGCATAGGCACCCAAATGGCATCGGGATTGACAGACCGCATTCTTCTGCGCTGTCTTCCATTGTTCTGGCCTGAGCTGAGGGCTCAGGCACCGGTTTGACAGTTTCTGGGATGATGGGGTTCTGGAAAACGAGCTTGGTAGGGACGATGGTGATGGAAGGGCGAGCTGGGGTTGTGAATAGCGGACGGTATGATCAAACCGTGGACTGTTTTGCAGCAAAGGGGGTGATGAATAAACGACACATGGATGATACCCCGGTGGCATGCATATAGATCTGCCATAAAGTTGTGTTGGTCTGTCATTAGGATTGGGACTGGGGGCGTCAAGCGCCAAAGCGTTTGCAATAAACTAGTTTGCCCCCATTTTATGCGTCTGCGAGACTGTGTTGGTGATTTGTCTGTGGTGTCAATAACTGAAGGACCTGATGAGCATAGTGCGGAGGCTATCGACATGCGTCTGAAAATTAGCGAGCAAAGAGGTGCGTCGTGATGTAGAGTGCTAGAATTTAGAACCGCTCAAACTACCAAGAAGATGTGTTCTACAAAGATACTGCTGATAGGGACTGGTTATTTGTTCGGGTATTGGGGATGGCTTCCTCACGGTGTGGGTGTCGAGAAGGGGCAGGACACAAGGCATACAGATCTCCCTGAACCCAGGCATCAATATACTTACCTATCAACGTAAACAAAAATATCCCAGAACTGCTGCCATTCATGCCTTCATCTACTCAATTGCGTAAGACGGCATAAACCTACGAATCTACTCGACCATCTAACCATCTAAACCATCCATCCAACCACCAACCCATAGATCTTGCTAACCGAAAACTAGCCTAAAACCACCTCCGCCGACGCCGACGACGGATCTCCCCCCTGACGCCGCCCCTGCCCAAGCTTAAGCATAATCCACTCGTACACCGCCCACTGTACCGCGTTGACGATGAACGCGCGCACACTGCAGACAGCTAGGCCGCGGAAAAAGGGCCGGATTCCACCAGAGTGGTACGTTGATTTAGCGATGGCCCACGCGCCGAGCTGCTTCTGCGGTGGGTGTTGCTGCTTCGGGAGTAGGGGGTTGCTTTCCAAGGGGGAGGCGTGGTGGGATGGTGCGAGGTGGGAGGAGAAGGAAGATATTTGGGTTTGGACGCGGGTCTTGATGACGTCAAGGGGGAAGATGCTCGCCCAGGTGATTATGCCTGCGAGGCCGCCGCAGAGGAGGATTTGGGTGGTGGCGTTGGGGGGAGGGGAGGGGGTTCCGGATTGGGAGGGAGAGGGGGACGGGGACGGGATCAGCATGCGCGAGGCAAGCTCGTAGCTCCAGAAGTAAAATCCGTAGCCGATGCTGTCGCGGAGGGCGGTCACGCCGCCGCCGAAGTAGAGGCCGCGGAGGCCGGCGGTGCGGAGGGTGTGTTTGGTGATGGCCCAGGAGGAGGCGGGTGGGGAGGCGAGTTGAGCGCGGCATTTTACGAGTTCAGTCGGGGTGCTGACTACCCAGGTTGCGAGGCCGCCGATAGCGCCGGCAAGCCAGGTTGTCCAGAGGTTGGTGCCGGTGGTGGTGCCCCCGGAGGGGAGCTGCGAGGAGAGGAGCAGCTGGTTGAGGGCTGCTTCGGTGCGGTTGTAGCTGACGAAGAGGAGCGCGTTGAGGGCGCCATAGCCGAGGACGGGGGCGGCCGTGCCGGTGAGGAAGGGCCGGAGGTAGGACCTCACGGTTGTTGGTGTTGTGGCTGTGGTGGCTATTGGGAGGGGGAGGGTTGCTGGATGCGGTGGTGGCGGCGGGGTGGTTGGTGAGGCTTGGAGGCGGACTTTGAGCACATCAAGGGGGTTGCCGATGATAATGCCAACGGCGCCGGAGACATACCCGGCCCAGAAGTCGGCAGACATGCCTTGAATCTTTGAGGGCTCCTATCTGGCTCTCATCAGTTGTGCAGGGGTTGTGCCGCCTTTGAGGCCTGATGTCATTGTTGGTTCTCGGTGCCCGGCATGGTTGGACGAGGTGAGCAAAACACGATTTCCCCTAGTGTAACAAGGTAATCTATCGTATTCGAGTTGAGTCTCAGGATCGAGTTGGACTGAACATCTGTGTTGACTGTCTCCCTCGAATGTTCAATTGAATCGCGGGGTTCGGCGGGGCAGACCGCGGTTGATTGATGTGGGGTTTCAGTGATACCGTTACCACCTTTGCTCTTGACGCTTCGGCAGGGATAAATGTCAACATTTGATCAAACTCAAACTCGGAGCGGAATTTGGCAGGAATCAGCGTGCATTGATCGGACTGGTGAGAGTGAGATGTCTCTTGGCTTCATAGGAACGAACACCGTTTCCTCGAGCCTGTGAGTGGGGATAGGAATTGCCGTTCTACTTCGTACTATCAGCCTACACGTCATTTGCTGTATGAGCTGGCGAACGTTATTTTAAGAAATGGATTTGCCCGTTTTAATATGCTAACCGTTAATACGGATCCCTCAAGCGGCATCTTCGAGGGAGGTCAGCCAGAGCGCACATCGAATTCTATGTTGTTTGTTGATGGAAACCGCTGGCTTGCCTGCTCGACGGATCTTCAGGGGTACTGGGCTTGGCACGGTCATGTGACATCGTGACGGGGAGGGAAAGCGCGTCTTGCCCCTCGCCACCCAGCTCGCGTCCCAAGTCAACAATGCAAGCTGAGCAAGCTCACCATTGTACTCCCGCCCGAAGTACGCAAAGCTCTAATCTAAGAAGGAGTGGGAGGAAGCGGTTGCTAGGACCCGGCAGCTATGTAAGGATTGAGTATCTTGCTGGTCGAATCTCGGAGCTGACAAACCGTAGGGCGAATCTGTTGTCAACACCAAAGGCCGACAAGGAGAACATCGCGCCCAAAGGCCGTTTCCCAACATCGCGCTCGCTCGATCGCCTGACGCAACCGTTCAAATGTCCAGGCTCTGCTACACGTACCGTCGCTAGTGACCGTCCGGCGCGCAAGAAGAGAAAGATCGACTACAAGGGCGCGGACGGGGAAGCGGATGCAGACAAGCCATGGACCAACACCGAGCGGCTCGCCCTCGCAAACAGAGATGCCAACAAATTCCCTACATTTCTTGTCAAGGACAAAGACAAGGTGTTCCGGAAGGCGTTCTCTGTACCGCTTATCAACAAGGACACAGCCTCGTACAATCCGAACAGGCCGCCACCTACGCTGGGGCTGAGGCAGGGCGCTGTGTTCATCGCCAAGCCGCTTCATGATCCAAGTGGTGAGTTCTCTATTGTTCTTCACGACCCGACGATAGACGATAAACCGAAGAACGCGCCGAAGCAGGATGAAAAGCCGCAAGAAGTCGCTGTCGCGAAAATCGACGCGCCGCTCGTTCACAAGAGTCTCGCTGAGATTCTCGGGATCCGGAAGAAGGTCGAGGGAGAACACCCTCGTGTTCCGGTTGTCATCGATCCGAGACTTGCGAAGGTGCTTCGTCCGCATCAAATCGAGGGTGTCAAATTCATGTACAGGTGTGTGACAGGCATGATAGACGAGAAAGCGAATGGTTGCATTATGGCCGACGAAATGGGTCTCGGCAAGACGCTTCAATGCATCACGTTGCTATGGACCCTCTTGAAGCAGTCCCCCGACGCCGGAAAACCCACGATTCAAAAAGCCATCGTTGCATGCCCTTCAAGTTTAGTACGAAACTGGGCGAACGAGCTTGTGAAGTGGCTTGGTCCTGATGCCATCACTCCCTTCGCTATTGACGGGAAAGCCTCGAAGGAGGAACTGACAAGGCAGCTCCGTCAATGGGCCATTAGCAGCGGCCGCGCGGTGACCAGGCCAGTCATTATTGTCTCCTACGAAACCTTGCGCCTCAACGCCGAGGAGCTCAAAAACACACAGATTGGGCTGATGCTCTGCGACGAAGGGCACCGTCTCAAGAATGGCGACAGTCAGACTTTCACCGCCCTGAATAACCTCAACGTTTCTAGACGTGTTATTCTGTCTGGCACTCCTATCCAAAACGACTTGTCGGAGTACTTCTCGCTTATTAGTTTTGCCAACCCCGACCTTCTCGGTACCCGTCTGGAGTTCCGCAAGCGCTTCGAAATTCCCATTCTTCGAGGTCGTGATGCCGATGCCACCGAGTCAGAGCGTAAGCGCGGCGACGAGTGTCTCACTGAGCTACTGGGTCTGGTCAACAAATTTATCATTCGCCGCACAAACGACATTCTGTCCAAGTATTTGCCAGTCAAATACGAACACGTCGTGTTCTGCAACCTGGCTCCCTTCCAGCTCGATCTCTACAACTACTTCATCACCTCTCCTGATATTCAGGCGCTCCTTCGTGGAAAAGGCTCTCAGCCGCTCAAGGCCATCAACATCCTCAAGAAGCTTTGCAATCATCCCGATTTGTTGGATCTTGCTTCTGACCTTCCCGGCTCCGAGGATGCTTGGCCGGAGGACTACGTTCCTAAAGATTCCCGTGGCCGTGATCGGGACGTCAAGCCATGGTATAGCGGCAAGATGCAGGTCCTGGATCGGATGTTGGCCCGTATCCGATCCGAAACCAACGACAAAATTGTTCTGATTAGCAACTACACGCAAACATTAGATCTCTTCGAGCGACTGTGCCGGAGCCGTGGTTATGGTAACCTGCGGCTGGATGGTACCATGAACGTCAGCAAACGCCAGAAACTGGTCGACAAGTTCAACGACCCAGATGGCCCGGAGTTTGTCTTCCTACTTTCCAGCAAGGCCGGAGGTTGCGGTCTCAACCTTATCGGCGCAAACCGCCTCGTCCTCTTTGACCCTGACTGGAACCCAGCCGCCGATCAACAAGCGCTCGCGCGTGTGTGGCGTGACGGTCAGAAGAAGGACTGCTTCGTCTACCGCTTCATCGCTACCGGCACTATCGAGGAGAAAATCTTCCAGCGCCAGAGTCACAAGCAGTCGCTGTCATCGTGCGTCGTTGACTCGGCTGAGGACGTCGAGCGCCATTTTAGTCTGGACAGCTTGCGCGAGCTGTTCCAATACCGCGGCGACACGCGCAGCGACACACACGACACGTTCAAGTGCAAACGCTGCAAGCCCGATGGGAAGCAGATATTGAAGGCACAGGCCATGCTGTACGGCGACACGAGCACGTGGAATCACTTTGCCAATGAGGCTTTGAAGCCTATCCAGGATCATCTCCTTCGGCAGGAGTGTGGTCAGCCGGAGGTCAGCGCGGTGTTCCAGTACATCTCTCACTGAGCGTCGAGGTATAGAAGGTCTGTTGTTGGCTTTGCTTCATTGTATTTGCAGATGGGCTGTCTAGTCTTGTTGTCGCTGGTTTAAGCATTTTAGCTACATTATTCTTGGAGTCTTAGCGGGCGGAAGCATGGGAGGATGGCTGGATGGATGCCACTCTAATTTAAAACAGGAGGGAGATCTTGGTCGCCAGGTAGAAGGGGGCATGCATATTTAGAGGGAGACTTAGCGTAAAATGAGCGAAACAATCATTCTTAACTCGAACAGTACCCGTTTATTCTCAAGTGTACATGATGCTTATATGTGACATGGCCTCTCTACAATTCATCCTTCTTGGATGCCGTCTCTTCCAGCGTCCTGCTCTTGGTATTCCTCTCTACCGTCTTCTCGCTGCTCTTTAAATGTCCGTCCTTTCTTCTCTTTGCCAGGGCGGCAATCTCCTCGTCATATTCTGTCCACTCTGGCACCTGTCGCCTTGCGCGGTCGAGCTTTGGCTCCTTTGTCTGTGGATTGTTGCAGAGATCGATGGTACGCGCGGTCCGCAGCGTCTCGTCGCTGCACCATGTCTCGCACCACAGCCAATCCTGCGGCAAGCTATGGATGGGGATCTGGAATTGCATGTGGTTGGGCAGATCCTGGTCGAGGTTGGCGAGCGAACCGGGATCGGCGCTGAGAGTGTGATATTGCTGGCGAAGACGGTCACCAGCAGCGAGCTCCCGGAAGCGGCGGAGATCCACGACATAGAGCGCGCTGATGTGGTACGGCTGGCCCTTGAGGTAGGTCTCCCAGTAGCCCGTCTTCCAGAAGCGGAAGCCTTCCATCTCGGTGCGGGAGTCGCACATGGGCGTGAAGCCGTAGGGGGCGCCCTCGAGATCGAGGGTGACGAGGTCATACATGTCGGTGCGGACGATCTGGTCGGCATCGACGAAGATGACTTTGTCAAGGGAGAGGGGAAAGAGAACGTCGAGGAAGAGGATCTTGTAACCCCAGATCTCGCGCTGCTTCTCCTTTTGCTGGCGGAGCCAATGCGGCCACTTGTAAGTGACCATCTCGTACTTGAAGCCATATTCGGCCGCCATGGTTGGGATGAAGTCCTTGAAGGACGGCGAGAGGAACTGCTCGATGAACCAGAACTTTACTGTGTGCTTGGTGTGCCGCATGACACTGACCATCATGATGTTGAGCATGCGCTCGTACAGGTGGCCACTGGCGACCGAGAAGATGTTGATCTCAGCGTGCTCAGTGTCAGAGATGGACTTGGTCTTCTTCCCAAGGAAGCCCTCGGCGAACTTGAGACCCTTGGCAACGATTCCATTGGAACCGTCCGACTTGGATTCCTCGAGGACGTCTTCTTCCTCCATTCCGGGCTTGCGGACCAGACGGGGATAGAGTGTTGTGCCCTGGAAATCCATCAAGGCTATTTCACGCGTCTCGTCACCAGCAACCTTGCCGTAGCCCTTTCCACCCACGCTCTCCATGCTGAATATCTCTGAGCTTCGACCCTCTTTGAGATGGAGGCTGTAGACACCAGGGTTGGCCTTGAACTGGAAGAAGCCAAGGTTGGCCATGATGATAGTGTCGGCGAAATGTGGCTCCTTCTCAGTGCCGAGGACAAGTTGCACACCTCGCGGCGCAGAGCCTGAAGGCGATTCTCTCGAATGGCCCTCAATAAGGATGTTTTCGAGTTCGTAAACGGCCTCGATGTGCTCTGTGTTTCTCCTAGCCTTGATATCCTTGATGCGGATGTTGTCGAGATCGTCGACGGATACCTTGGAAGTGACAAGCCAAGCAGGGGGTACATCCATCCCGGCAATCAGCAAAGTGTCAGAGGGCACACCGGAAAAGGTGGCAGAAAGGTCCTGGACCCGGCCGTGCTTGTCGAATTTGGGTGCGGACTCGAGCACGTAACGATAAAACCTCTTGACCGGAAGCTCTGAAAGTGCCGCCTGAGGGTTGAGGAATACCTGCAAATGCACTCCTTCAAGCTCCGAGAGCACCTTCAAGACTGCAGACCATTTCTGACCAACCTCACTGGCCGGGTTGATCACGGCGACGAAAAAGATGGTGGCGGTGGAACGATCGCCAACTTCGAAGGACGTGTGGGTGGCGTTCCACTCCTTGTACATGGTGCTCCTGATCGGGCTTGCGGAATCAAAGATTCCCTGGGGAAGGTCTGAGATGCCGGAGAGGGTGGTAACCGATGACAATTTGGCTGCATCCAGCGGCCCAGACAGCTTGTCGCTCAGTCCAAGGTCTTCAACAGCCTTGTAGACAGGCAGAATTCGATTGTCGCGCTCGACCTTCAGGAGTTGTTCATAGTCCGCTTTCTGAAAGTCATTGGCCGAGACAATGGGGCCAACGATCCTTCCATTGAGGATGAGGATGTTGTCACCCGCCTTGATATTCGTGCTAGTGAGAAAACTCGCCAGCGCCGAATCGTAAGAGCTGTCGTCCTTGAAGCTCCCTTCCTGGAGAATGATTTCGAGATCGCTGAGCAGGGCAGCATTGACGAGGTTTGCCTCCTGTGCCTTGACTCTCTGGTTTAAGATCGAGGGAGACTGGACAAGGTCTGCGGGATTATGAACGATGTCGATGCGTACACCTTGTTGCCCCTGGCGGAACTGAAGGGCATGATACAAAAGCTTCTGCCCTTCGACGTTGTCGAGGTCCGCCATCACAGTGAGCGCAGCCCAATCTTCCTTTGTGGACCCTGCATCTGCTTCGATCACAGGGACTTTGTTGAAGACATCTGGGTTCTCCGAGTAAACTTTGTTGACGTTGACAACATTAAGATCACTGGCGTCCTCGGGAAAAATGAAAGTGTTACGGCGCTCGATGGCGTTCTCCAGGAGATGGCCGGCAATCCAAGTGGTGTCGTTGATCTGCCCGAAATAAGCGGCCTGTTGGATCAGCTGCATATCGCTGCCGAGTCTCTGCTGCATAGCTCTCAACCAAGCTTCGTCCCGAGGGATTGGAAAGCCGTCGAAGAAAACCACGGGATTCTCGGCTGTCGCGCGAAGCCGTTCCGCCCAATGCTTAGCAAAATGGATCTGCTGTTCATGCTCCTCTGCAGCGAATATATCCTTGAACGGCAAAGGCGTCATCTCCGCCTTCGGGGCGCGGTCCTTGGTTACCTTGTTGAATATTTCCTCGTTTGCTTTGGCTACCTTCTCAGCCTCAGCGGACTCTTGAAGGTACGACACCGCTGTAGCCAAGCCGTAAGTGTCCAGGAGGTGATATATCACCTTGGCCTGCTCAATCGACTCACCCGTAGGAGTGAGCGGAACCAGGCCAAACCGAATAGGCACCAATCGTTTCATGAAGCTTAGGAGTTGTTCAACCACGACTTTCACGTCCTCCAGGTTGGTAAAATCCACTGGCACAATCAGGTTGAAGATATCTTTGCGCACCTGGGGCAGGCCGCCGCCGAAGTGTTGGAGCAGCCCCCAAATGGATGGTGGCCAGTCCTGGTATCGCTTGTCCTTGACGATGTTGTTGAGCCAAATGATGACCTCACCATCCTCAATATCGTCGCGCCAGTCGAACCGGCGGGGCTCTTCCTCGCTTGACTTGGCTTGCGCGATCTCATTGTGTCCGAGCAAGGAGATGGCTTGCTCACCAGTCAAGCCAAGATCCAAGACACCGTTGATGAGCTTTCGTTCCCGCCTCAGTAAGTCAACTAGGCCAAACGGTTGGATTTGCCTGTCGACCAACTGGACGCCATTCATCCACACAACGTTCAAGCCAGCCGGGACCAGGACCTCACGGTTGGCCAGGTGCTCGGCTTCGAACTCGCTAGTCACGTTCTGGCCACCGAGTGAGGTAGAGTACTTGGGGAAGTCCTGGGTGAGCTTGAGAAGAGTCTCAAAGGGCGAATCGCTCTTCATGATGTAGGCCGCAGCCTTCATGCCCAGGGGCGAGAGCTCTGACTTCTCCAAAGGCTTGATGTCCTTAACTTCCTCTTCATCGTCCAGAACAACGTCAGAGCTCAAGACCTTCTGCGAGTCATCTGCTGTTACTTTCCCAGCATCCGTATCCCTATCGTCGATGACGATGTAGTCCGTCCTCTTCAAAGCGAGCTCCACGCCGTACCCGCTGACGGTTAGGGGTTCGCCGAGAGGCCCGGGACTTCTCCTATATCTCAAACGGTATGAACCCTCCCCCTTCTGCGCAATCTCCATCGCCGTCTTGTGGTACTTCCCAAAATCTGGTGACGTGATATCGGCGTACAAAACCACATCCTTGGCGCCAGTGCCGAGCTTCCGGTCAAACGGCAAGGTGCGTTCCTGGGAATTGTTCTTGACACTTCCGTGCTCGACGTCGAGAGCTGGTGTGCAATACTGCTTCCCGTCCAAGAGAAACCATTGATCGCATCCATCCTGGCTGCCGGACAGCGTGGGCTCAACGGCCGTTGTGTAATACTGATAGTGGGCTTCGATCCGGGGTGCGGCAGATCGGAGGGAAAGGGCAAGTTTGAAGGTCGATAGCTCTTCTGCATTCATGTGCGCATCGTTGTGGAGGATCTCGAGGAACTTCTCGTACAGCGCCTGGTCAGTCTTGGCGTGAGCCAGATCGTTTTTGGCGATGCGATCGAGCAAGGCGAAGTAGACCGTCGCATTTTCAGGAGCAGCGGTTTCTCTGTAATTTCGCATGAGTATGGTTGGATACCCATTGGAGGCTCACAGGTCAACTTACAATAGCTCGACCAGGTAGGGGGGCGAAGGGAATGCTGCCTTCAGCGCAACATTGACAGACGGGGCAGCGACGGCTTGGAGGGGCAGCCACGCCGCGGCGAGGATGGCTGCCGCAAGGCCCCAGGGCAGCTGGGAGAGGCGAATCATGGTCGCAATGGTGGGAAACTATCCCGAAGTGTGTCTCAGAGAATCCGCCAGCGGAGAAGTAAGTGCCAACTGCGCGAGGGGCAGAGACAAAGAAGGCCGACAATAAATGCCAACGTGGCTCCCGCAACCGCGGAGAGTTTCCAGAAGGCCACCCAGCGCCAATGCTACCAATAATCACGGGAATATGCGGGGCGATTGGAAAGAAGGGTATATATGTGTCAACATACAGCTGTGGCCTTGCTCGGGCTCAGGCAGTTGCTCCAGGGCGTTGCCGTCGTCAACTTGGTGGGGTCTTCATTTGTCTAAGCCGGCGCATGTCGTTTTGAACACATCACAGCTAAGCTCGACCAGCTTGACGTAATCGGCCTAGCGTCCGGGGAAGCTTCAGGGGCCGGTACGTACCAGGTTCCACGAGCCGACGGGGCCAGAGCTGAATTGTGGCTGGTGAAGTGGCGTCCATCAAGCAATTAGCGTCCCATGGTGGGGTTGAGCGGCTTGTGGACCCGGAAAATTGAATGTGCGTTTTGGCCTGAGGCTGTCCACCGCTCATGCCTGCCACTCAGGCCACAGCTGGGTGAACCCACATTTCGAGATGCCACGGTTCCCTATGATTTGATTGATGGCATCCAAGACAGCACCGCACCCGCTGGCCTCACCTCCCACCACAACCACGCCGCCACCCCCCGGCTGCCGCTCTTCCTCTGAGCTTCACTTGCGACAATAGGGCGTGCTGGTTTTCTGCTTCAATTCTTTTGCAAGCTAGTTTTCTTTCTCGTTCATGCTGGGACCTTAGGCGTCCCCCCCCTCAGCCAAGATGCAGGCCTCCTCCGGAATGCTCACCAAGGTCCGTCGGCAACATCGCAATCCCCCAGTGTAAGACTGTGGAAAACTGCTAACACTTGCCGTTTGTATAGTTCGAGTCCAAGTCGTCGCGCGCAAAGGGCATTGCGTTCCACCCTAAACGGTCAGCAGCTCGAGCTTCCCCGCCATTTCCCTGTCCAGCAACACTGACAGTAGTCCCCCTCCAGACCATGGATCCTCGTTTCCCTCCACTCCTCGACCATCCAGCTATGGGACTACCGAATGGGAACCCTGATCGATCGATTCGAGGAGCATGACGGGCCCGTTCGTGGCGTCGACTTCCATAAGACGCAGGTGAGGGCCCCTAAGGATTGGACTTGGGTTCAGGGGCAACTACTTATGCGCTGCAGCCGCTCTTTGTGTCGGGAGGCGACGACTATAAGATCAAAGTCTGGTCCTACCAGACTCGGAGGTGCTTGTTCACCCTGAACGGCCATCTCGACTATATCCGAACCGTATTCTTCCACCACGAGCTCCCCTGGATCGTCAGCGCCAGCGACGACCAGACCATTCGGATATGGAACTGGCAGAACCGATCCCTGCGTATGCGTTATCCTCCCGCTTATGATGTTGGGATACTTACGGTCGAATAGTGTGCACAATGACGGGCCACAACCACTACGCCATGTGCGCGCAGTTTCACCCGAAGGAAGACCTTGTCGTTTCGGCCTCCCTCGACCAGTCGGTCCGTGTCTGGGATAGTATGTTCCCATTGCTCGGAAAGCGCGCCCTCCTTAGGAATAACAGCTGACGTGCATCAGTCTCGGGCTTGCGCAAGAAGCACTCTGCTCCGACATCTATGAGCTTCGAGGACCAAGTTGCTCGCGCCAATGCCAATCAGACCGATATGTTTGGTAATACCGATGCTGTGGTGAAGTTTGTCCTGGAAGGCCACGACAGGGGTGTTAACTGGGTTGCCTTCCACCCCACAATGCCTCTGATCGTCTCGGCAGGCGACGATCGTCTTGTGAAGCTTTGGCGGATGAGCGAGACCAAGGCCGTAGGTTCTCCATGGGCGCTGCCTCGAGAATAAGAATATGAATACTTGCTAATGTTTGATGTAGTGGGAGGTTGACACCTGCAGGGGACACTTCCAGAACGCCAGTGGCTGTCTCTTTCACCCACACCAAGACTTGATTCTCTCTGCGGGCGAGGACAAGACTATCAGAGTCTGGGATCTGAACAAGCGAACAGCCGTAAACAGCTTCAAGCGGGAAAATGACAGATTCTGGGTCATTGCAGCGCATCCCGAGATCAACTTGTTCGCCGCCGGCCATGACAAGTATGTTATCCACATTCCTGCCTTAACCTTTGAAGACTCCAACTAACCTTATCTGAAAAGTGGTGTCATGGTATTCAAGCTCGAGCGTGAAAGACCTGCCTCAGCGGTACATCAAAACACGCTTTTCTACATCACCAAGGAGAAGCATGTGAAGTCTTATGACTTCCAGAAGAATGCAGAGTCACCGACACTCCTGTCTTTGAAGAAGTTGGGCAGCCCTTGGGTACCTCCGCGGACTTTGTCTTACAACCCTGCTGAGCGGTCCGTCTTGGTGACCTCCACGGCCGATGGCGGGTCTTATGAGCTTATTAACCTTCCCCGTGATGGTTCTGGAGTTATTGAGCCCACAGAATCCAAACGGGGTCAGGGCAACTCGGCTATCTTTGTGGCTCGTAATCGTTTTGCGGTCCTCAACACCTCGACACAAACAGTGGACATCAAGGACTTGACCAACAACACGACGAGGTCCTTTAAGCCCCCTGTTGGAACCACCGACATCTACTTTGGTGGAACCGGCAACCTCCTTATTATCACCCCGACAGCTGTTCATCTGTACGACATTCAGCAGAAGAAGACTACCGCGGAGCTTGCAGTGAATGGCGTCAAATATGTGGTCTGGTCAAACGACAATCTCCATGCCGCTCTCCTCAGTAAGCACAACGTCACCATTGTGACAAAGGGGTTGGAGCAGGTCAGCACTCTCCACGAGACGATTAGAATCAAGAGTGCCGCTTGGGACGACGCAGGAGTTTTGCTGTACTCGACCCTTAATCATGTGAAGTATACCCTTCTCAACGGCGACAACGGGATTGTTCGCACTCTTGATCAGACCGTGTACCTCGTTCGTGTCAAGGGACGGAGTGTTTACTGCCTCGACCGCGCTGCAAAGCCGAAGATCCTACTTATCGATCCCACCGAATACCGCTTCAAGCTCGCACTTGTCAAGAGGAACTACGAGGAGATGCTGCACATCATCCAAAACTCGAGCCTTGTTGGACAGTCGATCATCGCATACCTCCAGAAGAAGGGCTATCCCGAGATTGCACTCCAGTTCGTCCAGGATCCCACAACACGGTTTGAGCTTGCGATTGAATGCGGAAACCTTGAGGTTGCCGTTGAAATGGCGAAGCAGCTGGACCGACCCAAGCTCTGGACCAGATTAAGCGCGGAGGCGCTTGCCCACGGCAACCACTCGGTTACCGAGATGTGCTATCAGAAGCTCAAGCAGTTTGACAAGCTTTCCTTCCTGTACCTTGCGACCGGCGACAATGCAAAGCTCTCCAGGATGGCGAAAATTGCGGAACACCGAGGGGATTTCACATCAAGGTTCCAGAACGCCCTGTTCCTAGGTGAAGTTGAGGACCGTATCCAAATGTTCAAAGAGATTGACCTTTGTAAGTTGTACCTACCTAATCGCATGAATATCACTAACAATGTCAAGATCCCCTGGCCTACTTGACAGCCAAGTCCCACGGGCTGGAGGAGGAATGCCAATCCATTCTTGAGGCTACTGGTCTTACAGAGGAACAGCTTACGTTGCCAGAACTTGGCGAGCCTTTGACGCCACCCCAGCCAGTTGTGCCGACTTACAAGTCCAATTGGCCAACAAAGGTAACATCAACATCCTTCTTTGAGAAGGCGCTTCTTGGGCAAGTCGAAGGCTTGTCGTTAGAAGACGAGCCTACCTCGGGCGCCAACGGGTTTGGCTTGGAGGAAGCGGGTGAAGATGACGCGGCCAAGCGCAATGGTGCGCTTGCTGATGCTGATGAAGATGAGGATGCTGCTGGCTGGGATCTGGGCGATGATATCGTCCCTGAGGTGGAGGAAGGATTCGTCAATGTCGAAAGCGCAGATGCTGGCGGCGCTGGCATTAGCGAGGCTGATCTCTGGGCCCGCAATTCGCCCTTGGCTGTCGACCATGTCGCTGGTGGTTCTTTCGAAACGGCAATGCAGCTTCTCAACCGCCAAGTCGGTGCCGTCCACTTTGCTCCCCTGAAGCCCAGGTTTTTGGAAGTTTACCAGGCATGCAAGACATACCTTCCCGCATCGGTCGGCCTGCCGTCTCTAGTCAACTACGTTCGCCGGAATGCGGAAGAGTCAGACCCAAGGAAGGTTCTCCCGATCATTCCTAAAGATCTAGAAACTCTTGCCGCCAACGATTTGCAGCGTGGCTACGACTCGATGAAGGCAAATAAGCTGGAGGATGGGCTGAAGATCTTCAAGAGCATCCTTCATGCCGTGCTCATTAATGCTGTTGGCAGCGAGAGCGAGGTGGTTGAGGCTAAGAAGCTGATCACCTCTGCCAGCGAGTACGCCGTGGCTATGGCTATTGAGCTTGCACGCAGAAGCCTTGGCCCACAAGACGCCGTAAACAAGGATCCCAAGCTTATGAAGCGGAGTTTGGAATTGTCCGCATACTTCACCATCCCGAAGATCGAGGTCCCGCATCGTCAGCTGGCCTTGCTTAACGCCATGAATCTTGCCATGCGGAGTAAGAACTACAACTCCGCACTGAGCTTCGCCAACAGGATATTGGCAAACGGGGGAGCTAGCAAGATCCTAGAGAGCGTAAGTCATTTCTCTTCCAAACTTGTCTGTCTTGTCGCAAAGCGCTAACTTTCTGTCCAGGCAAAGAAAACGAAGGCTCAGTGTGAGCGTAATCCTCACGACACGGTGGAGATTGAGTTTGACCAGTTCGCGGAGTTTGAGGTCTGCGCGGCCAGCCACACGCCTATTTATAGCGGTACCAGCTACGAGGAATGCGCATTTGACGGCTCCAAGTACCATACAAAGTACAAGGGCACGGTATGCGCAGTCTGCGAGGTCTGCGAGGTTGGCAAGCACGGTAGCGGGTTGAAGTTGTTCGCCTGAGCCGACGAGGGATAATGAATGATATTATAGCTGCGATTCGTCATGCATTTTCACTGGAATGACGACTGGTTGGTGGAGAGTTCAATATGGCTGGGCAAAAGTCAACCCTTCTAGAATAGGTAGCTGCTCATGGGAGACGGAGAGATTTGTCTGAACCATGTGGAGCGCTCATGAGCTGTAGCAATTGGAGTTAAAAGACATTTCACCAACACATTGCACGGAAGGTCAATGGTTACAGCGCTTCCTGGCCATTGCCTAGTTCTTTGTTGCTGTTCAGAGCTCTAAGCATATTAGTACAAACAACAACTGTCGGGAAACCGCTCTCCAGCCTCGATCCATGTATTGCCGCCCAAGCCAGACGAGGCCCGCTACACGATTGTCTCCAGCTGCCGTGCGTACCCCAACGCGTTCTCGATGATCATTTGGCTTGTCTCCTTCTCCTGATCAGCCTCCTCGCCCGCCTCCTGTGCCGCGTTCGCTGATGGGAAGTAAATCGTCCCGTCCTTGATAATCCAACCCCGACTACGAGCGAAGTCAACGACTGCGCCCTCCGACTCGAGGAAGAGCAACGACTTGGTAGACGATAATGGAAGCGAAGGGTAGGCGCGCTCGCTGCTACTGGCGATCTCAGAGCGGATCTGGAATGTGAGAATCTGCATTTGCACGTTGGTTAGATAAGTTCGGTTCAGTCAAACAACCTAGGGTTTAGCGTTCGGAGGCGCTACGTACGTCAGAGAAAACTCCGTATTCCTCGCACGGCACCTCGCCCTTCTTCATCGCCTTCCATACCCGGTCGTAGCTCCCTTCCATCAGCCACCGCTCCAGCCGGATCGGATAGCCTAGGTATCGGTCGCCCTCGACGTCCACCCCGCCTTGGGTCGACAGCGCTTCTAGCTCGCTGTGGAACTCGGCATATCGCCCCTGCGTCAGCAGCAGGAGGAGATACAGCCCTGTGACCTTGCTGCGCTCCGAGGGGTTCGGCGCTAGGACGTTGGGCGGCAGCTCGTAGAAGGGCGAGAGCTGGTTGACATAGCGCGTGAAGGCGTCAGGGTTCTTGGCGCGGATCGAGGCAAGCGCGCCCTGCTCGTACGTGTCGCGGGCGAGCGCCAACAGCGAGTTGTTAGTCGTTGTCGAGGGCGTCAGGGCGTTGAGCTGCAGGAGCAGGAGCTTGGCTTTAGAGAGAAGCGAGGAGGCATCGGCGTAGCTGAGGGCCGCGGATTGCGACTTGAGCTGGTTAAGGACCTGGGAGAGCTGGCGTTCGGCCATGGTGGGCGGTTGGCTTCCCGGTAAGTTCGGGGGATGACGGGGGTTTGTGGGGTTTGGTGGTAATGTTCTCGCTCGAGGTCGGTGGCGGGATATTGGGAATGGTGGTTTGGCAGATAAGGCGTGGAAATCGTGGTGGTGAGGCTGGACGATTGGTTTGCTGCCAGGCCGAAAGGGTGACGTTTGGAAGGGAGCTGAGGAAGCGAGGCTGATGGTCTGTGCTCGACAGCTGGCCACAGCTGCAGGCCCACCCGCAGCTCTCCTTTGAGGTTGAGAATCACCAACACAACTCCTCCTCCTTGATACATATTGTAATTACGCATAAAACCCGAACTCTTTTTTAGTTCCATCATCGCAATCTTCCTTCATGATTCAATAAATTTCTCTTGGCGTTGGTCTTTAAAACGGTATGTGGAGACGGTCGGTTTTCCAAAGGACGGAGATGCAACAGCGGTATCACTCTTGGATCGTGACTAATAACACTGATGTCTAGGTCTCGGGCCACCATAAATCACTGGGCACAGCAGCTGCAACGGGGAAGCGTTGCGACGAAGCCAGCCGCACAGCGGGATTTGGCATGCCGTTCAGCTTTGTGTGATGTTACTGATACTTTTCAGAGTTGCAAAACCAAGCTCGGGGCCGCAGCTGTGCTGAGGAGGCTGTCCTGCGTTTATTTCGTGAGTCCCGAGCTTGGTGGATGGATGGATGGGCTTCATCCCGAAGAGTACAGATATACAGTCGCCGGTTACAAACTTGCACATGGCATTTCTCGCATACATACTCTGCATCATCAAATCCACGTTGAGGTAATAAACCCTGTGACAAGGTGATGGCCACAAGGAGGCCCGCCACCACTCAAAATAGCATCCCCGCGAAGTGTGGCTGAGCCGCGCGGCAGGTACGCGAGAATCCGACATTGGACGTTGAGGTAACCAGTTGGCAGGGGCGCCAGCATGGATAGAGTGCCGAGCTGCCAGCCTTTGTCGCTCAGGATTCTGTTTGAGGGAAACAAAGAGGCCGCCTCCATATCTCGCTAAACCCAAAACGGGCAGCTTAACTAGAATACCAAGGGCTCAGCTGTCGTGATACCTCTGCGAGCGACGCTGCGGCGGCGGGTTTGCGTTTCACGATAGACGCCCAAATGCAAAAGGAGTACTGCCTTGACATGGGGACAGAGAGCGCTTCCATTTCGCCCAAGACTTTTGGCGGGGGGAAGGAGATGTAGATTGGGCTTCGCCCCAGGACATCCCTGAATGTTACTGCCAGGCACACCTGTTGGGCTGCTCTCAGCTTGCACTACTCCTCCCTTTGACCTCACGCCCCTTCCCGCGTGCGGCAATCTGGGCTCGCACTACTTATTTCTCCGCATTCGCTGTCAAACCGAAAAGCGGTAATTCTACACACGCGCTTGTATCCATCTCTTCCCCTTGCTTATATGTGAAAGCTGAAGCTCGTAACCGACAGAAGATGACCCAGTTGATGAGGTTTCATTCAGAGTCGTCGAACGCCAACGTCTCCATCAGCACATAACGTTAAAGCCGGCTCCCGATCCTCACCCCCGAAGCGCCCGCCATCATGGCATCCTGGAGCAATCGCTATGGACAGCTCCAATCCACTGGCGCAAACAGCGCGACCAGCGCAGTGCAAGGCTCTGGCAGCCGCCAGGTTAGCTCAGGTATGTGGTACAGCATGAGGTCGTCTGGTATGGATTCGCGGACCCGGTAGCATCAACCCAGCATTCGTCGGCATCCACCGTCAGGCAGGATAACGCATGGTGGGGCAGGAGGGGTGCAGCACCGCGGTTCCACCTGTGGAGGGGCATCGTCAACCAGCTCGGAAAGGGCCAACCACAACAGCGGCCCAACGAAGTCCAACATCCAGGATCTCATAACCAGCGCCAGTTGTGGAATTAAATGGAAATTGGAGACTTGCGCAAACAGACAGATCTGAGGAGTACGGGCCCACACGTTTCCAGTTGATTGCCGTGTCCCACTGTTGGAAAACCGGGTCTGGAGCTCATCGTCATTCTTGGCTCCCTCCGGCGCCTTTGCTGGAGCTCCCGCTGGTACCGGGCTCGAGTCCCTCGTCGCAACGCCACAAAAAAACAAGCTGTATCTCTTTTGCGTCTGGCAACGTGTCGAAAACCGCAAACCGCTTGTCCTCGCAGTCGGCTCTCAACAACAGGGCGCAAGCAGTAACCGTCTGTCGCCAGCTCCGAACTTCAAAACTTTCTCTTCGCAACCCCTCCGCTGTGGTTCCGGTCTGCTGCCCCTCCGGTTGCGTCGTTGAAGCCAGTGCCGCCAGACGGGGAAGTGGGGGGTCCGGCATGACTTTGCTGACCATTTGTCTCGATTTGTTCATGCAGACTTAAATCAGCAGCAGCAACAACAGTTTAAACCTCCCGAAATGCCTCGCCTCGGCGCGACGTTTGTTCCTGGGGGCTTTGATGACTACTATATGCCCGAAGTCCTTGCTCCCGCTCCTCAGAGGTGGGTGAAGTGCCCCATTTATACATACACAGTGGCCGGCCCGCTCTGCCCGCTGCGCCAATGGATCCTTCCAGCGGCGGTGCGGCAAGGCTCCGCGCACCGGGCGGGTGGGCGGCTGGAGCCTGGCAGCTGACCGGAGCTGATTGATTCTTCCGCAGGGTGATGGCAGAAGTCCCTCAGAACATGCAAAACGACCTTCAGCGCATGGAAGTTGAAGCACGCGGAGCCGAACAAAAACCACTATCGAACGCCAGCCAAGCTGGGGGCTACGGTGCCGAAGAGTCCAATTCGTAGGTGCAGCGCTGGCGACCGTGTGTGCGCGCATCACTGACCCCTCTTCCTGCGAATAGCTTCAAACCGTTTCATTCCAGCGGCGCTGGCACCGCAGTCATGGACGGCCCGTCGTTCTCGCCGTTCCCGAAAGTCAAAGGAGAGAATATACCGCCAAGCGATGAAGAAAAAGAGGAAATACTCTGGCAGGCGCGCGACTCGGTCCTCCATTCGAACAATGTCTCCATGCAGATTATATGGGCCAGGGACACCCTCATATGGGTCGAAACAGCTGCAGAGGTCGCAGCAAGAGAGTGGAAGCGGGACGGGCGAGGCAAGTCGCGGCCGCCGACGCCAAAGATCGAACACCAGCTGCGCGTGGACGCTGTGAACATTCTCGATTATCTGTCCACGCAAGAACACCCCGAGGCCTGCTTTATGAAAGGAAAATGGCTCGAGTTTGGGAAGTTTGGTCAGCGAGAGAACAAGCGGGAGGCGTATGCCTTCTTCAAAAAGGCAGCCGACAATGGATATGGGCGGGCTGAGTACCGGATGGGAATGCTTTACGAGCACTCCAACGACATTCCCAACGCGATTAAACATTATCAGATTGGTGTCAGCCTGGGTGATTCCGCGTCCAACTATCGGCTGGGCATGATCCACCTCATGGGACAGCATGGTTTCCAGAAGGATATCCTGCAGGGACTGGACATGATACAGAAGGCTGCCGACACAGCTGATGAAGACGCACCCCAGGGTGCATTTGTTTACGGTATGCTTATTGCCAGGGAACTTCCCGATATCACCATTGCTGAGAATATCCTCCCGTTCGACCACACTGTCGCCCGGCAATACATTGAGAAGGCAGCCTATCTTTGCTTCGCCAAAGCGCAACTCAAAATGGGCCAGGCATACGAGCTCAGTCAGCTCGCCTGCGACTTCAACCCGGCGTACTCCCTCCACTACTACGGCCTTGCCGCCCGCCAGGGACAGCCTGAAGCGTCGCTTGGCGTGAGCCGATGGTTTTTGTTTGGATATGAGAATGTCTTTGCGAAAAACGAGTTGCTGGCCTTCAAGTACGCCCAGGATGCTGCTGATGCAGGCCTCGCAACCGGCGAGTTTGCCATGGGGTATTACAATGAGATTGGTATCCACGTCCAGAAGGATCTGCAAGAGGCAAGAAGGTGGTACGAACTGGCGGCCGAGCATGGGAACAAAGACGCGAAAGAGAGAGTTGTGTCCCTCAGCCAGTCTAAGTCACTGACTAAGAAGGATCACGAAACTACTACTCTTACACGCATAAAGTCGCAGTACGGCTCACAGCGTGGGAAGCGCCCAGACCGGTTCGCGCGACAAAACGATGCGATGCCGACCCTAGCCGAGTCCGGCTCGTCAACGCCAGTTGGTATTGCGCCGTCCGGCCCGCTCCGCACTTCGCCCATGAACCCGCCGACGATCGTTGAAGATACGGTCGATTTTCCTGATCCCTCTCGGCAGAGCAATTCGGGGAGGCCCCCTGCATTCACCCTCAACCTGGACCACGGTGCCCCCGTGCGACCCCAGTCTGCTGCCCCATATCCCCAGAGCGCTCACCCTCAGCCACTGAGCTTGAGACCAAAGTCCACTGCTCCTTACCCAGATGACGACAGACCACCGCTCTCGCCGCACTATAATCCCAACATCCGCCAATCGGCAGGTTCCGGTCCTGCAGCCGACCGGCCCATGAGCGCCTTTGGTATCCGGCCCGTCTCAGCAAATGTTGGACCACCAAACCCGCAGCCAGGCGCGGGTCGTGGCTACCCTCCGCCGGGACAGCCTACCGGCTGGGAGCCACAGCTGCCCTCGGGCTACCGGCAGCCAAGCCCTAGCCCAACACGGCCAGATCATAATTCACAGTGGCCGCCACAACAGCAACAACAGGGCTATCCCGGTCTCCCGTCTCAGCGCCTTGGGCCTAACAACATTGGACCGGGGGCAACGGTCCCAGGCGGCGCTGCTCCAGTTGGCGATCCAAACCGCGCCCGCCTGCAGAAGAATAACCCGAACTACAGCAGCCTAAACCTCAACAAACCTCAGCCAGTGCCGCAAGGTCAGCCCCGCCCATTCTCAAGTGCTGGCTACAACACTCCCCAATCCGACCCTTCTTCGCAGTACGGTGCGAGAGCCAGTAGCCAACCTGTCAGCGAGAATATCGACCGTTATGGAGCTGGTCCTCCGCAACCAGGAATTCGACCTCCTGGGAACGTGCGGCCCGATAGGGTAGAAAGTCTTCCTCCTGGTGGCGGCCACCCGCATGCTCCGGGTCACGGGAGACCACCTTCGGGTGGAGGAGGAGCGTCATTAAAGCCAAGACCAGGCCCGGAAATGCCGGGCGGCAGGGCTAGTGCGCCTCCAGCTCAGAGCATCCGGCCTGTGTCCAGCCATGGCAAGGGCGGACAGAGCCCGGGACCAAACTTGCCTGGCCCGTCGAACCCGCCGGCACACGGAGGGCGTCCTGGTGGTGCTTCTGTAACCAGCCCGACGGCAACAACCCATCCAGGTGGAAAGACAGTCGGTCAGGGGCCGGCGACATTCGAAGCGATGGGTATTCCTCAGGGCAAGAACGAGAGCGACTGCGTAAGTACCAACACATTCAGGTTAAGTGCCACGAGACTAATATCTTCTCAGGTTGTCATGTAAACAGCGCTGTGGCAAAGAGGGACGATCTGGCTGGTCGGGGCCCGTTTGTTGTTGTGCGCGAAGCAGAGCTGGTACCCCGGCTGAGTCCACCGGCCCAACTCTGGACGGTGTACCGGGGATGCCCTCGCTTAGCGGTGATTCCCTTCTCTGAAGCTCGCACGCCCACCGTCCTAGACGCTACATGGATAATGGCTGTATAACATGGAAGCAGTGGCAGATGTGCACCCTATAGATCGGCAGCCTACTAGAGCCTGGAGCAGAAATTTATGTCCTGATTATTGAAGACAATGATGTATGTATAAAAGACCTCAAGGATCTCGATCTCGGGATACCTTGCGCGAGGCAGGCTCAGCTGGTCAATACCTGTTGGTCCTGGTAAAACTCTTTACGCATGTTCGGCTTTGCTTTGTAAGTCCCTAGATACAAACCAAATTCACTTCACAATGAACCATGACGTTGAACAAAGGCCTTGGCTACAATCAAGTAGGTAGAGTGTTTGGGAATGCAGGAAGGCCTCTTGAGAATACGATAGGGTCTTTCAAATGATTACCTATCTAGGACTGACAGCGGATAGGGTCATGCGTCGGATCATGATTACAGTGCAAGGAGACGTTTTCAAATACAATCTCTCGTTGCGAGCTCACACTAATGTGATTAATACTACATCATTTCGCTCTTCATCTGCTTTCAAAGGCCACATTTCGTCAGGAATACCACCCATGACCAACGGCCCTACAATGCGATAACCCCACCACGGGTCTTCCGCGATACGCCGCACCACAAAGGGTATCATAGAGACACAAGGCAGCACTTACCTACTAGAGAGCTTCAATCCGAAATCCCGAATGGCTACCTGTACACGGCGTGGGAAGATTCGTATCATCAACTGCCATATTGGTGCGGAGCTTGAACGGAACTGTGGAGGTCCCAAGAAGTACCTCCCCATCCAGCTCACTTGGCGCAAAACACGTGAGGTTGTCGCATCTCCCTGCCCGAGCCAGATGAAAACCTTGTTTGCGAGCTTGTAGATATCGCCCATCAACTTGACTTGTTCGTTGCGCTCCGACATCGAGGACTGGTCAATACATATGGCGTCTACCCAGATCGTCCGTGTGCGGGATGGGAGCCGCAGGTGTTTGAGAGCAGCGTGGCAGTTCGCCGTGACGAAGAACGGGTGCTCGTCGCACAGAATCTGATGGTCGCAGTTGTTGAAGCCCCAAGTATAATTAGGATATGGCATGGTATTCCAGTGGGTGTTTGCCGTTGCTACCGCGAAGCTGGTCGAGGGAGAGTAGCTGCAGACTGCAGCGCAGGGGGCATCGAAATCTCGACTAGGTTCTATGGAAACGACTCGAATATTGTCCCCTGGTGGGAGAGGCCTGTGTTGGTAGTGGGCGTTTCTTTGGGGAGGAAATATGCGGTGAAAGACGGGGCGATGAAATGGGATGAAAGCAAAACAAGAGAGCAGTGGCCTAACTTGAAGGCGCCCCTGGAAGACCGCTGGAAACGTGGCCATGTCGATTGTGCCTTCCTTTCTTCATTCAAAGCAAGGTAGACGAGTGTGTGGAGAAAGTACGGTGTGTGATGGGTTCTGGGGGCTCTGCTTGCAAAAGTTCTCCGCCTCGGCTGCGGTTCGAAGGATTGGATCGAAATCCAACTCCATGCAGTCTGCCAAGGGCCTCTTCGAGCGGTCTAGTTGTCCGCCAGGCGGCTGATGATACCCAACACCGCTGCAACGACTTTGTAGTTCGTCAGACTTCTGTATCAAAATCCTTCTTTGGGAGTCATTTTCAGGCAAACACTTACGTCCTCCCGCTGTTGCAATGTACGAGGCCACGCCCCAGGCCGTCTGAATTGTCGCCAGGTCGGCCCAATCCCGAGAGTTGAACCAAATCCCAACCACAAAGCTCAGAACCACAGGAGACAAGACGGCGACTGAAATCCTTGTTGGAGACCAGCCCAGGACGATTTCGAGCGAGTATGTACCCTCGTTCATGACATCCAGCGACCCACCATCCAAGCAATCGAAAACCCAGTCGGCCCAGCCCTCGTTGATATGCGGAGGAATATGGGACCAAGCTTTGTAGACGGCCATGAGCTGCTTCAGGTCGGACAAAGCGGAACCGTCCATCTCGAGCTGCTTGTGGGAGCCCGTGGACGTCACACACCTGTACAACCGGAAAGCTTTGATGGACTTCAGACTGAGGAAGTACTGCACCCCTCGCAATTGAATAGTCGCCATAAGTATCTTCCAGAAAAGATGCTTTCGATCAGTATCTCGGAAGAAGACGATTTTCTCGACTGGTTGCCAGTCAACAGCCGAGATGATGCCAATGACGAGATACGCAACGACGCCTTCAGGAACGCGAGAAGACACATCTTCGGTGGTTTCTCGTGAGCGGGACACCTCACCACCCAAGCCCCCGAACCCAGGTATCGGTACACCGACCGACAACTGGTAATTGATTGATGTCGTTCCTTGGTTCCTTCGGCACCGGACGCAACGCACCTGCCTCACCATAGTCTCAAATTTCGACACCAGGCTCACCCCAGCCGTATCTGTCCACGCCTCGCCTCCTACTGTTCTTTTTTCTTCGGTGTGAAAGGTCGGGGCGGGCCTTGGAAATATTACTGGGTCAGCATGGTCGTGGGTTGTCTCCTGAGCTCTCTCACTGGCGCCCAAGCGTGCGCCCGCCATTGGCGAGGCGTCTGTCGGACCGTTGCCATCAGCGGAGTTGGCTGGGTTTTCCATGCTAGAAGGATGTTGATTGTTCGCCTGCCGATCTCCAAACCCAGCCCCCTTACTTTTCCCCGGCATGTGATCAGCATATCCAATTAGTTGAGGCAAGGCACACCAACCCCTTACGGCGAGTGGCTTGCTAGTGCAAATTGACTTTCAGGACACTGGAGTGTGTTATTATCATTAGTTATCTACAGATTTACTGACACCAACACAGGTATCAACACTTACCTCACATCTGCAAAAGCGTGTCAAGCATTGTCGCCCTCTGTAACAGTTCCGCAGCACGGCCGGGGCCCCAGGTAAAACTCCACGCACTGTTTATCACCGACTCATTTATCGTGAAGGCTCCCCCACTGTAGGGATCACTCTTCGCCGGCTCAAATAGCTGGTGCAGAGTAGTCCGTGGCGCGTATCCCCAAACTCCTAGTGCCCTCTCATCCCTCACATCCACATCCAAATCCACATCCCACTCCTCACCCCTCCACATCGCATCCGGATCATCCCTCAAGACTCGACACCTATCAATCCAATAATTCCTCTTCACCTCGTCACCTCTCGCCTCTTCAAGCGGCATCCCCGCCCTCCCCGGCCGCGGCCAAATCGCTCCCCGTCCCGGCAACTGCACTCCCTGATCCCCATTATACAGCTTCCCCCTCCTCCCCTTACTCACCTTCCATATCCTATTATTCACCTCCGCCACAGCCTCCGGGTCATTCATCCTCCCCTCCAGAAACTTTGCCCTTCTCGCCTTCACCTCTTCCGGCCGCACGACCTCCCGCGCCAGGTTGTTATGCTGGAAGCACGCAAACGGCAACACCCTCGGTACATCCGAATGCGGCAGGGCATTGGGGTTCCGGTGCTGGAAGCCTACGCCCCGGTCCCAGATTTGTTCCGGCAAGGGGGCGAAGTAGTGGTGGCAGAGGTAGGTGCTGGGGACGGGGTTGCCGTAGGAGTCGTACCCTTGGTCGGGGCAGCCGCAGGAGTAGAACTGGTAGTAGGTATGGCAGTTGCAGACAGGGAGGGGAGGGAGGGAGAAGTTGAGTGGGAAGGGGGGCGGGATGACGGGGGGTCGGAGGGGGGGTGGCGGTGGGTGGTGGTGGAAGATTGTCATTTTGCTGTTGGTGTTATCGTAGTTGTAGTTTTCAAAGTATTCAAGTTCTTTTGAATAGCTAGGTAAGTTGTTTTTGGATGAGGGGTGGGTGGGTAGAATACTTGCCTGCCTTACCTTGTTGATAATTTGCCTTTGGTGTTCTTTTGAACGTTTGTGATTTAATATATTCGAACCGTATTCTGTAACTGTGGGTAGTTGCTTCTTCGAGCGTGTCCTGTGCGCTGCTGTGAAATGATCGTAGTAGTAGCTGGTTGGATAAGTTCGAATAATACTTGAATAGCAACAAGAGCTCTAAGAGCAACGGATTGGGGCGGTGCTTGTATTTAAATGTTGGGAGGTTTCGTTGATCCGGGGGGTGAACTCTATTGTTAGAAACTGCTGTCAAAGAAAGGTAGAAAGATCACAATTGCATTGTGCGCTGGGTCGAGAGCCGGCCGCGAAGGACGAGGATAAAGAAATCAGGTAGTCGGAAGGGAGTGGCGCCGGGAGAGGTGTTTTGGGGTTCTGGGAGCAGAGGGCTGGGGGTGGCTAGGGTGGCAATGGGACAAAGGAAGGGGAGAGACAAGTGAGTTGTGTGGATGGGAAGGGCGCACTTTCTTTGTGGACTTTCTTTTTGAGATTTCTGTTGTTTGCATTGTCATGGGACGGGTGCGAAGGCTCGGGTCAGAAGAGATGGTCCCCAACTGCTCAGCTAGTGCGAAAAATGCCGTTTTAGGTACGATTAAGACCGCAAGGTTTAGCTATGGCAGGTCTTCTCTTGTTATGAAAGGGCCTACCTGAATACTGAAAACCTGGAAGGCATTTCCACCACTCCACGCCGCCCTCAGCACAGCTTTACCTAGGTACCTACCAGGAAACTCATCTCCAATAGCATAGCCGCCCCGAGAGATCTTCAGCCTCTCCCAGCCTGCTGCGCCCGAGCGCGCTCCGCAAAAGCGGAAATCTGATCAATGGCAGTCTTGCTATCTTTGTCAATGTATTCGTGGGGCGGCCGAATCGTCACGCTGGTTCCGTGGATTTCGGCAACCTGACCTGTTGCGGCAGGGTCGGATATGAAGTTAGCGACACCGCGGATGAGAGTCTCCATGGGTGTGACGATCATGTATTTGAAGAGGCTATGGTCAGGTCCAGCGATGTTGGTTTCTGCAGGAGCGTTAAACCTTTACGTTGCGGTCAATGGGCGGGGAGCGGGCGGTACCTAGAAGGGAGGGAGCCAGAGCGTTGATCTGAATCTTCGAGTCTTCAAGTCTGGGGCCCAAGGCGCGAACGAGACCGATGACGCCGAACTTCGTTGTGCTGTAGAGAGGAGATATTGGGAACGGGTAGAGGCCGGCGTTGGAGGCAGTGCATATGATTGAGCCCCGAGAGGCTGCGCCTTCGTCGACGGGCTTCTTGTTCATGTAGTGGGCGGCTAGCTTGACGGCTTGTTGGAGAATTTTCAGCTCAACTATTTCTGCCAACGAATAGAACAGAAGCCCTCACAGTAAATTACGCCAATGAGGTTGATATCCAACGTCTTCAGCCTTGGCGGCGACGGCTCTTCCTCGTCCAGGTCGACCACTGTGACGCCTCCCCCCTCTGCAATGCCCGCGTTGGCCATGACGATGTCGAGACGGCCTCCATGTTCGCTGAAGACTTCCTTGAATACGGCGGCCAGCTCGTCCCAGGACGCGACATCGCACTTCTTGAAGCGCACTGCAGCCGCTGGATACTCGACCGCCAGCTTCTCGGCTTCTTTCTGCCCGGCATCGGAATTGACATCAAGCAGAGCAACCTGGTGCCCTTGCGATGCGAAGTGGCGGCTCATGGCCAATCCAATGCCGCTCGCTCCCCCAGTGACGATTACTGATTTCTGCGGGGACGCCATGTTGATTGTTTGCAGACACTGATGTCAGCAGGAGCCGCTGGCGGTCGAGGTCACCCTTTATACTAAAATAGCCAATACGAGTAATGCGGAACACTGCATTATATGCATTGTCGACGCTCGTCACCCCGCACGCGCCGTGAACGGGAACACCACCCGCCAACGAATAGCACCCTCGGGCCTGAAGTCGTACCGCTTCCCGGCAGTTGTATTCTCGTGCGGTTGTATAACTAGATGCTGAGATCTCCACAAATTCTTAGAGATATCATACCCTCTTCAGTCCGCTCGACCTCTCAATATGGCCGAAGTCAAATACTCAGAGACATTGGCCCAAAATGTTCGGGGGAGGGTAGTCGTGCTCACCGGCGGAGCCCAAGGCATTGGCGCCGCAACCGTGACCCTCCTCCACAGCCTCGGAGCGCACATCATCTTCGGCGATATCTCGCAGACCGCCGGAGCCGAGCTCGAGGCCTCGCTATCGGCCTTGCGGAAATCAAGCCCAGACCGCGGCACCGCTCACTTTATGCACGCCGATGTCTGCAACTACGTCGATCAACTTGCTCTCTTCGACGATGCGTTCCGCCTTCACGGCCGAGTTGACGCTGGCGTCACCTGCGCAGGTGCCCCTGACCAACCGAGCTGGTTCGATCCATCCACGCTGACCCTCGAGGCTGTTCGCGAGGTATTATCCAAGAGATTTCTTATCCAATCCAAATCCCCCGGCCCCAACTCCTTCCCCCCCTCATAGCAACAAATCTAAAACCCCTGACAACCACCGCTAGGAAAACCCCCCCCTCACCAACGCCCTGACCACCAACCTCATCTCGGCCGTGCACTTCTCCCATCTCGCCCTCGCATACATCTCCGCCTCTCCCGCCCTCCCCGGGCCATTCAGCCCCTCGCTCACATTCACCTCCTCCATCGCAGGAATCACCTCCGCAGCCGGCATGCCCGGCTGTACGTCTAAGTCTCCACGAAACAGCCTTCCTACCTGCCCACATAAATCAACTCCCTACGTACCTAGGTATCTAGGGCACTGACAATGAACTAGACTCCTCCGCCAAGCACGGCCTAGTCGGCCTTTCCCGCTCTTTGTCGCGCAACCGCCAGACCCCCGTCCGAGCCACTGCCATCTGTCCCTCCGCAACCGACACGCGAATTCTGCGGCCGGGTATTAGACAGATGTGGTCAAGCTTTGGGCTGGAAATGCAGCAGCCTGAGGACGTAGCGCGGTTCATTGTGCATTGCATAGCGGATAGTAGCTTGGACGGGGCTTCGCTGCTGGTGGCGCTGGGACAGGCGACAAATATTGAGGTTGGGCTGAGGGAGACGATGGATACGTGGATGGGGGAGGAGAATGCGAGGGAGTCTAGGACGGTGGAGGGAGCGGTGAAGGCTAAGGCGGTGAGTTTTCCCTCGGGAGGAGGGAGTTTATGGCTGGCTGCTGACTTGGTGATAGCCTAGGAAGCCGGAAGTCTGATAGGGAGGATCGGGGTAGAGAGGACCTCGCGGGTGAGATATCGGTCTTTGAGGCTTTTGGCTGCTTTTGTTGGGGAGTTTACCGCATGGCCACCCCGGCTTCAAAGTCAACAATGAAAGAAATTCTACTCTGGCGTCTTATCATTGCCCAGACAAAGTAATACAGAGAAAATTCAAGAAGAGAAAGGGAAAATGGGAATCCCTCTCAGTCCTCCGAATTAACCATGGGAAGCTTCTTCGCCGTATCTCTATAGACCGCCGATGCTATTTTCCAAACACTGTCGGACTCCCTCCATTCCAGGTTATGCATGGTGGGCAACAGCGCGGCCGAAAACTCGTCGCTCGCCTCTCGAGGAACCAGGTTGGGGAGGTGATCGATACTCACCACCGTCAACTCCGGTCCATCGCCCTCCACAGGAACCGAAACTGTTGGGTCTAGAAAGCTGCTATACTCAGAGTATACGGGAAGAGGGTTATTTGGATTGTTCGGGTCCAGACTGACATCACAAATGACGCGGAGTCGTCGTCCAGATATTGACAGCGAGTTTGGCGTTAGAAACGGAGGAATTCTGTCTTTCCCAAGATAGATGCAGTGGACGAGGATATCAGCCGCGTTAATCTCTGGAAACGGCCCACCCGGCGCTGTGTCTTTCCTGGTCCATACGACGATCTCTTCTGGACCGAGCCCAACATCCTGGTAAAGGGCTGCTGCCCCCCTTCCACACCGGCCGTGGCCCCCGATGATGATCACACGAGGCTTTGCCCCTTTGTTGGCCTCGCGAGCACTCTGGAGGGCTGTTGACACATCGCGTCGGAGATTTCTGGACGAATCGTAAAGTGACAATGGGCCAAGGCGTGTCCCGGGATGCAGAAGTTGGTGAGACCAGGCCAGGATCGCAATGGCGGTGCCGGCATAACCGGCCCAGTACCCGAAGGCAGCCATCCGACAGCCATTGTCGTCACATAAGAACTCAAGATCATAGAGCTTACCACCGCCGTGATGATATCGTCCGAGACACTCGGCCCATCCGTCTTGCTGTTTGAAACAGTGACCGAAGTGGATATGTGTATGGGGCAAGAGGCTTCCGTCATCGGGGAGTTCCTTCAGGCCGGCAATGATGTGATCTGTCGGGGCCTCGGGCCATGAACCTTGTGGTACCAGTTGAGCCCCTGCGGCCTCGTATTCTTCATCTTTGTAGATGCGCTCGGCACTGCGCTCCACGCGGACGTCGTAGCCGGACTCGACGAGCTCTCGTACCGAGTTTGGGGACACTGAATGCCGCATACTGCCAGCCCAGAGGCTTGGAGTAGGGATGGGAAGAAGACTTACAAGACGTTCGTCTCTCCAGCGGTTTGGTCTCGGCCCGGAGATGGATGACTGTTTTGATGTTTGGGTTAACCATTGCGGAATTGCGCGGAACGCTTGCCTAAAGCCTTCTCGCGGTGTGAGGTTTAGAAATA
>Ga0247760_1000521_pt1 | contig 41596 bp, 21 predicted proteins | sample UWRJL171409R4_FD_179936 | JGI IMG/M metagenome (GOLD analysis project Ga0247760, IMG submission 179936) | Plant litter microbial communities from Arlington Agricultural Research Station in Wisconsin, United States - UWRJ-L171-409R-4 | ecosystem: Environmental > Terrestrial > Plant litter >... | reverse complement strand
GTGCTTTGTAATTTTGCGGTGCATTATGTTGATGCTCATGGTGGTGGTGGTGGTGGTGGTGGTGGGTTGGGGGAGCAGGGGCTGGGATTGGGACTGGGAGTGGGAAGAGGGGAGGTTGATGCTTATTTGGCGACGTTGGGGTTCCCTGCTGTTGGGGGGCAGGGGCAGGGGCAGGAGTCTGAGGGTGTGGAAGGAAGAGAGGGAAACGGTGGAGGGGTGCAGGAGGGAATGGCGACGACGGGGGTTAACCCGATGCTGTGGATGGGGAACGGCACGCAGTTGGAGGATTGGTTTTATAATAATGAGCAGATGATGGAGTTTCTAGAGGATGGGAGTTTTGGGTTTCCTTGAAACGGGGAAGTTTTTAGGTTTTGAACTGGATTGGCAGGTTGATTTGTCCTTCAAGAAGTGTGTTGAGACCAGACGGGCTCTCCAAAGGTCTCTCAAGTGACCATCTTACCGGACACCCGAATGACCCCTTCCAAGATTCCGCGCCATAATCTCAGCCTTCGATCAGCCTCTTTTTCTGCCGAGTCTTCCCTCGATACTTTTGAAAACTGGGAGAGTTGCTAGTGTCACACCGGTAGGTATAACGCGATGGCCGGCACTCCCCCGGGCCTGTCTGTGAGTCGCCGTACAACTCGTACCGGCTGTAGCACCAGCCCGGTCCCTCGCAACGTAGCGTTGAATTCCCCTCGTCCGTGTGTGACTTCCAATATACGTCTCCTCCCCGGCGCCGCTTACATGCTTCCAGGTAGTGAAGACGAAGGATCGGTCATTCCCAGAGAGTTCAGTGTCAAATCCTGGCATGTGTATCACACTGAATGCGTAGTCGGTGTAACACCGGGGGCAACTCTTCCTGCATAGCGTTAGCGATTGACTTTTGCTGGGAATCTGTGAGGGGCCGAGTAAGGTGGATACCGTTACTTGGTGACTGAATCGATTATGGTTTCTATGAAGAAGAAGATCAAGAGTAGATACAGGAGCTGCACGGAGCGCAGCTATATAGGCGGAGACCCGCCTCTATGGGAGCGGTGGTCTGGGCTCTCAGCCCAGACCCACTTTAGGGCCTTAGCCCCGTAACATCACCCCCCTACTAGAGCCCCACTAGGCCTGTGCTCTTACGCGTGTGCGTGTAGGTGCGTGTAATCCATTAGTAAATAGTAATTTCTTTACGTAACTGCCTTCGTTGTTTTTCTTCTTCTTTTCTTCTTCTTTAGCTGTTAGCTAACGTAAGTAATCCCCCCCGTTCTTAAGGATTCCACGCAGCGTTCCTTACCAATTAAACCGCTTACTGACAAGCGGAGTTACTAGTTGATTATTAAAAAGTATAAACTCCGCTGTTATAACTCCAGTTACTCCTGCTTATTACGCTGCTACTTCACCTACCGGCTCCGTATGCTCCTTAAAGCGTACTTAAGGATTTACCCCCTCGCCCCTCCTTCTTACTACTATAAGCGCGGACTCATCAGCTTTAACCGTTACTCTTATAAATAAACGTTTTAGTAAACTAGTAATTATTATACTAATTATTGTGGTGTAAGAAGACGTTTTTACTAATACGTCGTTTACCTTACCACTACCTTCCCCTACCTCTTTTAAGGAAGAGGCTGTCCTTTTTAAGGTGGAGCTCTCCCCTCTCCTATCCCCTTTACTATATATTAACTCTTTAAAGTTAAATAATAAGTCTGTGGTTATAAAAACCCTTTATCGCTCTTATATATTATGTGCTCCCACTTAGGTGTATTTACACTTTACTGTTAAATATCTTATAAGTGTTATTTCTGCTTTTTAAAGGACGGAGTTTAACTAACTGTTGTTATATAACCCTTTAATATAAACTTAATACCTTATACCTGTTATACAAGATTAGACTTCCCCTGTAAAGTTTATTCTAGACTTAAAAGTAGCGTGTGCCTCTGTTATGTTACAGACCAGTACTTTTATAAGGGTGCTGCTTTAAAAGTGCTGTTATATTACTATACTGTTTAGATTATAGCTGGCTGCTTTAAGGAAAGTGCCCTTTAAGTAAACTTTACTGCCGTTATAATAATAATAAACAGGCTTTACTAGCTTATTAAGCACTAAATGTACCTTATCTTATAAATCCCCTTTTATAAAAGTGGTTTTTTAGACACAGTTAACTTTTATATACGTTATAAGCTCCCTGGATTTAATTTTTTCTAAAGAGCTATTAATAGTTATACTATCGCTATTACTATCTCTTACTCCCCTAGCCCTACCTGCTCTTACAGTCCTTACTCTTACTCTTGTTAATATAGAGGCTTTCGCTACTATTTTAACGAGACTTTTAAGCCTTAAGGAGGTTTGTAACACTTTAGTATAAAGAGGAATTTAGTAGTGTTTTTTACTTTTTTATTTTATTAATAGTTTACTAACTGCCTGCTTTACTAAGGGGGCTCTCCGCTCTCTTATAAGCGTATTATTATAGGCGCCCTTTGGGGCTGAAATTAATTTAACTGTAACTTTACCGCTTTTTAGCTATTTTCACACCTTCTTCTCTTAACTTATAAATTATTCCCTTAACTTATCCTCTATTACTATAAGGCTGTAAAGTTCCTTATACTCCTATAAGGTGACAGTGCCTTTAATGTTAGTTATAAGCTTTTATATAAATATAATGTAGCTAGTTTATTTAATAAGGGCTTTACACTATAAGCCTTATCCTATTTTATAAGTTTTTATATAATGGATTTCATTAGTATTATATATACTTAATATAACCGCTAATGGTTAAAAGTCCACTTATATTTAATTAAAGAGGGGGTCTCCTTTAGCCCTGTAAAGGAGGTTTATATAGAAATAAGGGTAAATTCCTTATAATATATCTTAAAGTTCTACTATATAAAAGCCCTTTACTGTTAAAACGGTAAACTTTATATAAAGTTAGTTAAGCTTCTTCTTTAACCTTATAAAGGTGTAGTTATATAAATTAAGCTATACCTTATCCCTTACTGTAAACTGTTAAGTAGGTGTACGTTTTTAATTAATGTACTGCTCTTAGTTAAGTGTAACGGTAGTTATAACGGCTTTACATAACTTTATAATATCTTTTATATATTTAATATAATTCTTAATTAGCGTTTTAAGGGCGTTAGGGTAGTACTCTTCTATATATACGTTACTGGTAATTAGTATTAGGGAGGTTAGCTTATAGCTATACGTTATTAGGAAGGGGGATATGTTAATAGAGCTGTTTATCCTATAGTTAATAGCTAACTAAGTAATAATATTATACGTATCTTAGTTATTTTAATTTAAAGCGATATAAGCTCTTAAGTAAGCTTAAACCTCTTAATTTATCTATTTTAAGCCTTTATCTGTCTGGGGGTAGTAAGCTGTACTTAGTTATTATTTAATGTTTAGTAGTTTACATATGTATATTTAAAACCTATTAGTTTAATTTAACCCTTAGTCGCTAATAATACGTTTAAGCTAGTTATAATAATGTATTTAGTAAAAAAGGAAATAGGCTGCACACTCCTTTACATTTATAAAAACAGTAAGTTTTAAGACGATATACTTATTAAGGCAGTCCTTAATAACTTACAGGTTCCAGTAGCTGTTAGCTAAGGGGAAGTTGGTAATAAAGTTTATTTAAATATTTATGAAAAAACACTTTAATATTAAGAGCAGCTTTAAAAGGCCTTTTTTATATTCTCTTTAGATTTTATTACAGCTATATACATTATAATTATAAAGGAAGTAGTATACGTAATAATGAAGTAAAAGTTAATAAAACTACTTACTCATTATTACTAAGGTGCCTTCTCTCTTAAGGTAATTTACTACGTTAAAGTTATAAACTGCTTATATAAGCTAACTTACTAAGTGTGTTTTACTTTAATAACTATAAAGGGAGTTCTTATTCCACTTATTTAAAGGCTGCTAACACTTTAGGGATTTAAATCCAGTCCTTATAAGTTAAGCGCCTTATTTTATTAATCTTACAGTTTAAGATTTAAACTTTAAAAACTGCTCTGCTATTTAAAGTGTAATCCCCTTTTTTTACTATATAATATACGTCTCTGTAAAGGGTGTCTATTTTTATTACTTTATTTTAAAGTAACTGTAATTCTTTACCTTTAAACACTTTAATATAGGGAATTAGTTCTTTTACCGTTTTAGTTACAGAGATCTATATATAGTTTTAAAGGGTGTTTTTAAGAATAAGCTGTATATCTTATACCTCCTAATCTTCTGTAATTACTTTATTTTAATCCTTATAAGAAAGAGTGTCTAATATTACTACTTCCTTACTAAGGCGGTATTTTAATTTAAAATTAAAGTAAAAGAGGTATTTAGCCTAATAAGCTTACTATTTTAAAAGGTTCTTTTATATAGTAAAATATTTTAAGTTATAATAATCTGTAAGTATAATAAAGCCTTTATAACTGTAGAGTTCCACTAATTACTGTTTTAGACAGCAGATAATTATTAATATCTCCTTATTATAAATAGGGTAGTTCCTTTTAGTTACTGTTAGCTTTTAAAAGTAGAATGCTATTACAGTGCGCTTACCTTCTTCCCCTTATATAAGGGCGCCGCTTAAGGTGTAGTTATTACAATCCGTTTTTAAGAACGTAGGCTTATTAGGGTCCTATTATGTAAAGATAAAGGCCTACGTGAAAAGGGTCTTTATTAGTTAAAACGTGTGCTTTTACCTCTTTTTCTATATGTAAGGGACTCCCTTTCCTATAAGCTCTGTTAAGGGAGTGGTTATTTATAAGAAGTTAGGGATAAACATTTAATAATAGTTAGTAAAGTTAAGAAAGCTGTATAGGCCTTTTACTGTTATAGGAGTGGACTAGTCTAGGATAGTGTTAATTTTCGCAGGGTTTGTTTAAATATTAGTGCTGATATTAATAATAAATCTTAAGTATTTAACTGTTTTAACGCTGAATTTATATTTCTTAAGGTTAAGGTGTAAGCCTGCCTTCTCTAAGTGGGTTAAAACCTTTTATACTTATACGTTATACTTTTCCTTTATTCTGTTTATATAAATAAAGATATTTTTAATATAAGTAATTATAAAGTTATTAAGGTAATTACTAAGTATAAAGTTAATATCTTATTAAAATGTAACTAGGGCTTTACTTAGATTAAAAGGGGTTATTAACTACTTAAATAGGTTATATTTAATACAGAACGCCATTTTCCATTCTTCACTTAAGGTAATTTAAATCTTATAGAACGTTTAAGCTATGTTAACTTTTATTACTTATTTAATATTAGTAAGGTTATAAAGGGTTTCCCTAATTAGTAAAAGGGGGTATTAATCTGTAGCTGTGATAGCGTTAAGCGCTCTGTAGTTGTAGTAAAATCTTAATCCTCCTTTTAACTTCCGTACGAATAAGATTAGGGCTTTAGCTAAGGAGTTACTAACTCTAATAAATCCTTTATTTAGTAAATCTTTAAGCGTTTTTTTTAAAATTAGGAGTCCTTCTTATAATATACTGTAAAGTAAGTTAAATAGTAGTAAGAGTTCGTTCCTATTAGTGTCTTTTTTAATACAGATTTTATAATTAATATTAAGTTTATAAGGGTTAAGCGCATTAGCTCTTTACTTTAAGAAAAGTGGGAGTAGGTTATGGAATTCCTTAAGGATCTTAACCTTTAATTCGGCTTTAGTTAGGGGGTGTTTTTTTATAAATACTTATTTTATATCCTTTATAAAGAGGGTAAATATTAAGGTTTTAAGTGCCTTACTTTTTTAAAAGTAAAGTAACTTCTTTATGTGGCCTTTCTAAATCACTGTTATTACTTTTACCACAGAGTGTAGCTCTTTTAATTACGGCGTGTGGGTGATGTTAACTTAATGTTACACGTATTAGCGTGTAAAGTTAATCTAAAGCCTCTTTTTAACTGGGTTGGATTTTACTTTATATTACTCTATTTACAGTTTTCCTAGGATTATTAGGTTATTAAGTTTAGGAATAACGTATATGTAAGTTAGCTGTATTTAATTAGCTATTTTAATAAAGAAGTACGTAATCCTTTATATTACTACTGTAATTATGCTTTTAGCTACCCCTTTTATTAAGTGTAGTGTTATAGGGATAATAATAAAGTTTAATTTATTTATTACCTCTTTATTAATTATAAAGTAGTAAAGGTAGCCTTTATTAATAAGGGGTTATTAGAGATTATTAAGTCTAATTACGACTGGAATAAGTATAAGTAAGCTTATTATATAACTGTTCTTTATGAAACTCTCTATTTACCTAACTGCCAGTTCTTCTAACTCCAGACCCTATCTTTAATCTAAAGCTACGCTTTTCCCAAAATAAAGATAACGTCTTCCTTTAATTCCTTATCTCTAACTCCGTCCTTTAATTATAAGGTGAAAGAGACCTTATTAACAGCTAGTTCCTTCAGATGTACTGTTAGTTTATAAGGGTAAGCTGTAAGCTTATAACTAGACCCTTTATAGTAAATATAGTAACTATTAATCTTATATTCCTCTCACTTTATTATAATTACCCATTTTACTTAAAGGGCTGTGATTTTAAGCTCTATAAAGGTTTTTATTATAAGGCTGTGTTATTTACAGTTATTAAAGCAGTTCTTTTAAGCCTCTCCTATATTTACAGATTAGTAATTTAAAAGCCTTAATATGTTCTTATTATACTATTATAAGGGAGTTATTACGACCTGCACCCGACATAGGCCTCGAGAGGACTGGCGTGGGTTAAGACAGAACGTATAGCAGGACGCTAACAGGTAAGGGGCGTTCTGAAGATAGTTTATTAAGCTAGCACTCCTAAACGGGGGGTTTAATGTCACTATAGGTTGTTATTACTATAATGCAGAGAGGTAAGTCTGAACAGTAAGATATAAATGAATAATTAAATACTAGTGTGAGGAACTAGAGTCCCTTACAGTAGTTATAGGTATAACTATAACTATCTATACTATTATTTGTCTTACACCGTAAGAGCTGAAAGCTCCGCCCGTGAGGGCAAGCGGTCCCTCTACTGCTAACTATCTACTGTCGGGGCGTAGTCGGGGCGTTTCCACCCCGCCCACTCTTCTGTTTATCCTACTGAAATACATATGGTTTAGTCTCGACTACTAAACGTGGTGACAGGTTATAGGGTTGGTGCCTTATACTAGCGTGTGTTATAAGTAAGATAAGGGTGTAAGTGGGTTATTCTCAGTTCTACTACGTTTACACCCTTTAGCCGTAATGGCTTAGAGGTCCTACGTCACCTCCTTTTTCGTCCGGGGTAGAAAGGGAGACCCCTTTAGCTTAAAGCAGCTCTTTAGGGTTCGACCGGGACTAAAGTGCTAATAACTTAGGGGTAACTCCGTAATGTCTCCCCCTTTTAGTCTGGTCTTCTTCACACCGCTCCAGTTATCACTAGTTTGTGGTTTTTTATTCGTTATAACTTTCAGTTCTGCACTTTACTAACTCACTTCTTTTAAGCTGTTATTACTTCGTTCCTTCCGTCTGGGGTTGCCAGCGTAGCCAGCTAACCTCCGTGTGCCTCCTCTAATAGCTTTGTAGCTTCCATTTAACTTTTTTATTAAAGCTAATTAACCTTTACGGTTCTTACAGTTCCACTCTCTAACCTTTATAAATTCTTCCTTCCTCTTCAGCCTTCCTTTAAAACTTTTCTTCTTTTAATTACTAACTTCCTCCTCCTAAACTTTAAGCTTTACGTACCTTATAATCACCTCTTTATACCTTTACTTACTTACTTCTACTATTATTATATCCATCTTAAGCCCTTACAAGCATAACTTTAATAGCTTTAGTTACGACCCTTTTACTACCACTACCTGTAACTACCTTATTAACACCCTGTTAGTTATCTGCATTATCCCCTCTTTATTATATCACTAACGTGTTATTAGTAATAACGCTAATAAGTTACCCTGCCTGGCTTATATTAACTTATTAAATAACTATACTTATCTAAACTTCCCTTTAGACTATTATAAGTATTATCCTATTTGGAGTAGGTAACTGCTTTTACCGTTTACGGGATATTTATTAACTAATTACAGACTTAGCTTATTACTAGAAGTGCAGTAACAGTTATAGTGATTATCTTTATATAGTAAGTTCTCGTGTCACTTACGTTCCGTTTATTATCTATTAAACTGTCTAAGGTCTAGGCTTCGCCTATACCTTAGAGTGTTACGTCGCTGTTATGGTGATCTGTACGTCTTATAAGCTGGCTGCCGTTCCGGTTTGCTAAGATATAAGTAATTTCTTCTGTTAAGTTATATACGGGTTACTAACAGTGCGATAGCTGATTAACTAGTTTAACGCAGTCTAGCAGGTCTAGCTGTCTCTCCGCCCCAGTGTTAAGATGGCTAAATAATAGGCTGCCAAGCGTTTAGGCCGTAGTTAAAGTGTCCCTCCCACTCCCTCTAACTTAGGTTTGTCCGTTGCAATTTGCGGCGGTCTTAGTGGCGGTCCCGTGACGCTGGCTTAGGCTGCCCAGGTGCCTCTGCCTGCCACTTCTGCGGGTGGCTTGCAGGTTGATGTTGCTCCGCCTGCTTGGGCCCAGCGTCTTGAGACGCGCTTGGACCTTGTCCAGCGTCGTCTGACTATGCTTGGCGGTCTTGCTAGTCTGGAGGGCCAGAACTATCTATACTAATTAACCAGAAGTACTTTATACTTTACTTAGTAGCTTATTACTTAGTGAAGAACTAAGTAACTTATTATTAAGCACCTTTTACTTAAAGGTCTTACAGATACTTAGTAAGTAAGCACTCTTATTAAAACTAAATAACTGTTAATTAATTGTAAGGGCTTTAAGTCTTTATACCCCTAGCCTAGTGCGTAATACTATACGTACTGTCTTCTTACACTTAAGCTCCTTACTGTAATTAACGAAGAATAGTAATACACTTATTAACTTAATTAGTATTTTATTGTAAGCTATCTATACTGTTAGTAATAACTTAAGCCAGTTATCTTATTTAAAGTTAACGTAAGCCTAAAGGTATGTTATAAATATCTAATTAACTTACTCTGTTTAGTTATCCATCTGTAAGTAGAAAGCTATTAAGAGCTTACTTTTCACACCTATCCTTTATATTAGTCCTTATTAAAACTTCGACACAATTAACTTATCTTAATCTGTAATAATATTGTTTAATTAAAGGTGTTGTAAAACTACCTCTTTCTTAAAGATATAAGCGAGTTACTTAGCAGTTATGTCCTTTAAAGTTAGCAGAAAGTAAACCCACTTTATTAACCTGTCGATTATTATAAGGATTTAGTTATAAGTAACTCCTATAACAGAGTCCTTAAACTTTAAGATCTTAATAATAAAATTAAGTAAGATAAAACTCTATAGCGCTTATAGTACGGGGAGTAGTTTAAGAAGCCGATAAGGCTTATAACGTCGGTTTTACTTATAGTAACAGATATTATAATTATTAACCACTTCTTTAACCAGCTTCTTTATTCCCAGGAAGGCCTACATTTACTAGGCTTATGTAAGAGTCTTAACTTAGCCTATATATCCTCTAAGTTAAGACTTATAGACTTACTAAATATACTCTTTTCGTTTATCTAAGTTATAAATATACAGTTTTTCTTAATATTAGAGCTTTACTCTTAATTTAAGCACGCTGTCTACGCCTTCTAATAGTTATTCCAGCTAGTAACCAGTTTTGTTATAGTTTAGATATATTAAACACTCCTTTCCACAGTCTTACACGAGAAGTCCCCTAATAGGCACTTATACTTACAGGTCCCTTTTACTAACCTTTTTACTTAAAAATCTAATTATTATTAATAGATATTATACTTTATTTATAAGTTTATATATATGTTAATGGTTTATTTTAGCGTCCAGTTATCCAATACCTGCAGTGTATATTCTAGTGTACCGTTCTTAGCTTCGTTAAACATAATAATAGGGATTAGGACCAGGTTAACACCCTTATAATCCTGTCTCTAACTAAAAGCATCAGCCTACCTATTATCTTTTCCTTTAACGTAATAAATCTAGAAATAGAACAGGGTTATTAACTTTACTTACTATACTTACTGTAAGTTAAGCTCCTTCGTTAAGAAGTACTAAAGATTATTATAATCTAAAAAGACCTAAATTAGTTCTTCTATATTACTTAAATACAGTACCTACTTTATAAAGCACTAAATAATTACTATTAGTTCTTTATTGTAGATTAGGTATTGTAAGGCTAAGCTGTAAATTCCTTTTAATAAGAAGGTAACTAAGTAACGTTTTCTATTGTCCTAAACTTAGCTAAGTTCTCTACTAATTGCGAATTCTGAGAAGTCTATCTTAACTTAAAAGGGTTTTAAGAAGTTAGGAAAAGCTAAGATTAGTATTATAATAAAAGTGTACTTAAAGTCTTTAAATACTTTCTGCTATTTATTAGTTTACTTAAATGGTTTACTTATCCTTATAAGTTTATATAATAGTTTCGCAATCTTTGTAAAGTATTTAATAAAATATTGATAGAAGTTTGCGAAGCTAATAAAGGCTTATAACTCTATTTAGTTCTTTAAAGTAAGTTAGTCCCTAACTGCTTTTATCTTCTCCATTTACATTTTAAGCTTTTTAAGTGTTACTCTAAACCTTAAATAGTTTAGTTCCTAAACATGGAAGTAGCTTTTCTTTAAGTTTACTGTTAATTTTACCTTTTTAAAGGCTGTTAAAACCTATCGTATATACTTTTAATATTCTTTTAAAGTCTTAAAATAAATTAAAACGTTATTTAAATATATAAAGATAAACTTATTAAGGAAGGGGTAGAGAATACTGTTAATAAGGTTTTAGAAAGTTATAAAGGCGTTTATTAATCTTATTAGTATGATATAATATTAGTAATACTTATTATAAGTTTAAAAAGCCGTCTTATACTTATCCTCCTCTTTTACTTTAATATAGTTAAATCATATAAGGAAATCGAGGTTAAAGAACTAGTTTATCTTAGCAATCCGTTTTTACATTTCTGTAATAAGTAGCAGTAAGTAACGATTCTTAATTATATCTTTATTTAACGTTTAGTAGTTAACGACTATATATAGTTTACCGTCTCCCTTCCTTAAGACGAACAGCATTAAGTACCCTGCTGGGGATTAGGACTTTATAATAAACTTATTCTTTAGGTTTTTATTAATATACTCCTTTAAGGCTTTAGCTTATTAAGGGTTTAAGTAATAAAGCTAGAAGTTGTAAAGCTTTACTCCTAACTTTAGTTTAATTTTATAATCTTACAGTCTGTAGTCTAGTAATTGTAATATCTTTTTTTAAAATAGGGTAAACTTCTTATATTCCGTAAGTACTTTAAATAAGTCGATTTTTTCACTTATTTATAAATTAGCTTTTTACTTTCTTTTATCTTTTAAATCGTTATTTAAGTAATATAGTAGACCTTTTAATCCTTTAACTGTCTTAGTAAACCTAAGCTAAACTGTATTTAGTTTTAAGGGTTTAATGTGCTTTTAAGTGCTTTATATATCTTTAAAGCGGTTTAGTGCCTTCTTAGCTTTCTTTAAACGGTAATTGTTATTCAGGGATTTACTGAAAGTAAGGTAACCACTCCTTTAGTTAATTATAAGGTTATACTTTTCTAGCTAAGGTAGACTTAAGATTATATTGTATTTTATAACTAATATAACGTTAAAGTCCACTTATTATTCGTCCCTATCCACTTTAATTAGGGGTAATAAGTAATAGGTAATTTTACTGTTATTATACTAATATAGGCCTCCTTCTCCATTTTGAATGGGAATAACCTCTTTATACTTTTAATTAAAGAGTTTCCTTCGGTTAATTAGTAAGGGGTACATTAAGTTAAAAACACTCCCATTATTAATTACTGCTTTTACCCTAAACGGCCTCCCTCTTCTGTTTGTTAGATTAACATTAACGGAATAATACTTATACTCCTTTAACATTTAAGTTATAGTAACTATTTATCTTTAAGGTTTTATTTAACTTAACTTTTAAATACCTCTTCTTCTTTTTAAGGTTTTTACTAATTAATAAACTACTGGTTTCCGGCCCTTTTAGAAGGCCTGTAGCCTTTTCCTAACTCCTTCTGGAAAAATAAGCAGCTTTAGTAGACTTAGTGATTAACCTTTTTTAAGTTTTCACGCTTTAGTGTCCAGTTGACTTTAAAGGGTTTAATGTTTTTAAAGTCCTTAATAAGTCGATAGTACGCTTTACAGGACTGGATTACAGTAATGTCCTTTTATTCCTAAATCTGTTAATAATCTTCTTACTTTTACTACTTTTAAGCCTTTTTGTTAAGGTATAGTAAGCATATTATAATTAAGCAGTTATTAAGTACCCCTCTTTACTAATATATAACGGGGGTTTAATTAATTATAGTAACCTTCCACTTACTGTTAGATTCTCTTATTAAGGAGTAAAAGACTTAGTAATAAGTTAGTTCTAACTTTATCCTTATGATAGTGTAATCTTATCTTTATATGTTAAAGAAATAATTATAAAGGGCCTTAAGTTTACTATATTTATTAAGAGTGTAGTTGTTATACACGTAATTGATTTATAGTATATCTTTATAGTTAGGGTAATTAATATTAACTGCAGGTATTACAGTTATAAAGTATAGGATAGGGAAAGTAATACCTTATTTCTTTTCCTCTTCCACTTACCTTTAAGTGCGTTACTTCTCTTAAACCTCTTCTTAAAACTTGGGTAATAGTAACTTAATTTATTTTTCCACGAAATGGCCCTCCTTAACAAGTTAGTATTTAAGTTAGTTAGTAAAGCGAACTCTATTATAAAGTTATAACCTAATCTCTACTGCTTGGTCCTTAGACGTAACAGTAAGGCCTTTAACTTGTAAGTCCTTTATTTTGTTTACTAGCTCTTAATATCTTTTCTTTAGCTCCTAGACTCTCCGTTAGTATACTTACTTTAAACCTTCTTAGGAGACCCTTAAAGTACCAGTCTAGAGTATATTAACCTTAGTGTAAAGTAATTATTTAAACTGTTCTTCTTTTAAAGAGGTGAAGGTGCTGATTTACTTAATGTATTTAAAGTGTTTAAAAGTCTTAAGGGTTATTATTGAGAAGAACTTTCGTTTTTCTAACTTAACTCTTTTAGCTTACTCTTTTTTACTTTCTAATACTTACTTCACTACCTAGGTAGCCTAAAGAGCTAGCTCTTTAACTCCCTTTACTATTTTAGTAAAGTTTAAGTTAAGGTCCTTTTTAGACTTTCTTAGTTTTTAAGCTTATAGTGTAAAACTTTTAAAACTTATAACTGCTAATTAGAATATTTCTTCTTAAAGTTAGTCTTCCGTAACCTGTACCTTTAGTTATCTTAAGTTTCCACCTTAAAGTCAGTTTATAACAACTTACACTTTTGTAACTAACTCTTTTAAAATACCTTTAAGGACTAAGTACATTATATCTTAAAGTTCTTCCTCTTCTTCCTTATCTCTTACGTTATATTTATCTATCTAAGTACAGTCTTCTTTATTACTTACTATCTTAATATAAACATCTTTTAAACTGAACTTAATATACTTCCCTCCTTTTAGGACAGGTTTTTAACTAACTTATTTTAATAATAAGCACTATTGTGTTATATAGCCTTTCTTTCCGTAGTTAAAGTATTTAACTTAAAATAGGTCTTTAAACTGTTTTTACTGTTATTATCGTTAAGGTTTATTACAGTTAAGTCAGTTTTAATAATTCACTATACTAATATTTATTAGTTTAGGGTAATAACCTGTTACGGTCGATTAATTCCCCTTTTTTAATTTGTTTAACTGGGGAGCCTGTTCTTTCTAAAAGTTCTTCTAATAATAGTAATTATAATACTAATTATCAGCCTTAATAGCCATCTTAACTAACTCCTAAAGATAATTTAGCCAGTCTTCTTAGTAAAAGTCTCCAGTAATATACTCCTTTAAGCTACTTTAGAACAGCATTACCAGAGCTTTTTAGCCAAGTTTAGTTTTTATAGCTTCTAACTTAAAGCGTATAAAGAACTTAAAGATTAAAGACGTCTGTCTTAAGGTTATAAGGCGTTATTTAGCCTGCCTTAAGGTGTCTAGTTCTCTAAACTCAGTCTGGAGTTAGTTAATAAACACATTAAAGTTATCAAAAAGGGCTTAAGTCTTAAGAGCCTCCTTTTATACTCTATTTACGGAAAGGTCGTTAATTATTTTTACATAAGGTTTATATTAATAAGCAGCTACTTTATCTAGTAAGGCTTTAATAAACCTAACCTTTCCTTCTTCTTTGAAAAACTGCTTATTATAATAAGTAACATAACTTTAAAACTGGGTTATCTAAGACTCTAATTACGTAAAGTCTCCCTTAAAGCGTAAAGGTAAGGGGAGCTTTACTTATTTCTTTTATAAGCCCTTAAAGTCATTATTTTCCAGTTTGACAGCGTTAAGTCGAGCCTAAAGTTTTTCGATAAGACTAATATAGCTTTTAATATCTTTAAAGAAAGCCTTATTAAGTTCTTTAACCAGTCCTTATTAATTAAGGTTTAACTCCTTAAGGTATACAGCTAACTTGTTAATAATAAGGAGTTAAAGCTAAGCTTACACTTCTTTAGGTTCTTTACCTTTTCTAGATATTGATATATTAGTAGTAAGAGAGAGGTAATATCTAGGAATTTAACAAATAGTGTTTAGAATTAAAACGTTAGTATTGTATTACGACTTACACTTAATACAGGCCTTGAGAGGACTAACGTAGGTTAAGACAGAACGTATAACAGGACGCTAACAGGTAAAGGGTGTTTTAAAGACAGTTTATTAAGCTAATACTCTTAGATAGGAGGTTTAATGTTACTGTAAGTCGTTATCACTATAATGTATAGAGGTAAGTCTAAACAGTAAGATATAAATGAATAATTAAATATTAATATAAGGAACTAGAGTTCCTTACAGTAGTTATAAACATAACTATAACTATCTATACTGACTAGTTAAAGGTACTTCGTACCTTACTTAGTGGCCTGTTACTCAGTAAGGAACTAAGCAACCTATTACTAAGTACCTCCTACTTAGAGGTCTTACAGATGCTCAGTAAGTAAGCACTCTTACTAAGACTAAGCAACTGCTAGTTAGTCGTAAGGGCTTCGGGTCTTTACACCCCTAGCCCAGTGCGCAGTACTGTGCGTACTGTCTTCCTGCACTGTTCCTTCTGCGGGGGATCCGTCGGGCCGCTCCAGCCCAAGTGACAGCCCACAGGGTCGTCACAGGAGTATTCCTAAATTAATAACCTTAATTCTGTAAATAGGGTTATAATCTCAGTGTCGCGGCCTTCCCTGCCGGGTTAGGCGGCATCTAATACAGTAATCGATCCCTACAGGCTCCGTATTACTCTTTATGTCATGATGGCTGGCTAGTTTCACATCCCTCTCCTATTACCCATCCATTTCTCCATTTAAATCTATCCACTGTTAACGTAACGACTTCACACTCCTAAGACGTTAGTAGAGTTTACTAATTTAGTAACTGTTAAATTATAGCACTTGGAATCACTGCAGCTACAGAGCACGCAGTACAGCTGCAGGGCACGCAAGCGTGCCCTGCAACACACCCATTGGAAGGTTAGCAGTTCTCACTGCCAGGGGGTTGGAAAAGGGGCTCCCAGAGCCCCTAAACGTGCTCCTGAACGTGCCCCTGAGCTTAGAAGATTCTAGAAGTTGGATTTGTAAGCCTCCAAAACCTTTCGAACTCCTTGGAACACCAAGGGCCCACAGGCCCCACAGAGCTCCCACAGCACTATTCCTTCTTTGTATTAGTAGTAGAAGGCTCTGGAATCCTTCCAGAGCCTCCCACAGCCTATAATAAGCCCTCTCCTCTCCTTACTAAGTAGATAGTTAGACACACATCTCAACAACAATTCCACTCCTTTCTACTTTCTTTTCTTCCACTTGCAGTAGGCCTCCGGCCACCTGTTGCGTGTACTTTCTTCCCCTGAGTGCCCTGTAAGTCCTCTGTACTACAGACTCGGAGACGCTCCAATTTAACAGCTGGTCGTTACATATATTTTAAGTCGTAATCCTTCTTAACCTAGTCGTTTATATTAAAAAGTAGATTATCTCTAATACAGTTATCAGATATAGGTATAATAAGTGCCTCGTTAAGCCTTACGTTTGTTTTGGTATGTCTTATATACCCTGAAGCAAAGCAGACTTTGCTAAAAAAAAAAATGCTCATCTTGGTTAAAAAATTTAATAGATTTATCGAGCCGAGCCGCGGATTTGAGTGCTTTTACTGATGCGCCTTAGGATTGGTAATACTGGACGATAGTCTGCTCTTGCTTAACCGTGAAGTTGTGCTTGAAACACGTAAAGCTCTGGGCTCCCGTATTTGAATCCTAGGACACAAACTCCAACTTCCAGCACCCGGGCACGATCCCCACCAAGCGCCTTCAGCATAGCGCGATCGCCATCGGAAAGTTCAGTGTCGACCGCCCACCCTCTGCTGAGGCCCAGAGGGCCGCCGAGAAGAAGAGCTCCCCGGGTACTATTGTTGTCCTAACGACCCCGCCCATTCGAAGAGGTGGTCAAACAGTATATATGTGGCCCAACGTTAACATGCACGAGTTCTCTGTCGTATGGTAGCTGACTGACGGGCGTGGCCGAATAATCCAACCAGAATACTTTGAGTATTATTAAGGTGTAACCCCTGAGAGCGCCCGGGCTAACAGCATGGTCCGGTGGCAGATGTGGTGAGGGGAAAAGCTCGGAACGATTCTATGGCCCCGTGGGCACTGCAAATAGTCTCAATTCTTGATCGCAATGATTGTCTCTGGGCTTGAAGGTCCTCGCCTTCTTACAATTTCTGAGACCTGCAAACTATCCTAAGTACGGAGCCCTGAGGGGAAATCCCATGAGATTCTATCTCGTAATTGACGCGCGCCAGCGCGAAATAGGGCTTGCTAGCGCTCAGAAGCCACCAATAACTTTCCATGTGCGGTCGAGCAGTTCAGCACTGACATGTCGAGCAAGTAACTGACGTATGAGCGTGACCGCCTCAAGGTCATGTTTGAAGCAATGGCTTGGGAACATGCAGCAAGGCTCTGCCCAAAGGCATTGCTGCCTAAAGAACTGTCCAGCTAATACACTCGCCCGCGCTAATAGAGGGAGGCCAGGCAAGGTCCCCAGCACCGTCGCCTCATTTTCCCCAAACCCGATTTGCCCAACACACCCTGCATTTGGGCGCATACCACAATTTGTGGTCACTCTGAGTCACAGCCATGAGTAGAGTAAGGCTGGGGCCCCGTATAATATCACCTTGGCAAGTCATCATCAATTCAAACTAGATCCTGCCTCTTCAACATATCAGCGCATATACCGATATCGACAGGTCCTTGATCCGAGCGAGCGGGCGTGCCGCCACATGCTAAAGCTGAGACTCTAACCATAGACCTGATGGATACTCTCTGCAGCCATTGTTCTTTTTTTGTAGGAGGGTTCGAGCATGACCAGAAGACACTACAAAATTGGCGTCTACCCAAAGGGTGTGGCTTCACCAAGACAATATCCGACTGGATTCGGAGCCATGCGAGTGTCTATTTTACCTCTTTGCAGCTACGAGAAGGAGCTATGGGTGGCTGCCACCTGTGCAAGATCCTGATACCGCACGTTCTCTCGGTAGCATCCGAGGCCGAGAACCCTTCGATAAGAATCAAAGCACACATGGACCCGTATGAAGAACTGCTGGATGTCTCTGTTGGAACATCTGGGGTAGATATAGCCATATACATACGTAGGTGCATGTTCCGCCATCCAAAGCTTGACAATCGAGATGTATCAATCTCTTACTTTCTTCAAGAATCTTTTTTGGGGCGCGAGGGAATCGACACCAACAGTGCCGGACGGCTCTTGCCTGTGGCGCACTTCAGTGACAGTGCAGGCGTACCCGACGCTGTTTTCGACATGATCAGAGATTGGCTATGGCACTGCGACACGCATCATCCGGACTGCAAGGTCGAAGGGGCATTCGAACTGCCGACGAGGGTTGTCGACGTCGGGAGCCGGGAGGGGCGAGGGGCTAATCCGGTCTTAGTTGTCACTAAGAACGGGCAGGCTAGTAGATATCTCACCCTGAGCCACCGCTGGGGCTCCCCCGAGCCTCTGCAGACGACATCTGGAAATCTTCAAGAGCGGTGCCGAGGCATCCCTCTTAAGAGTATTCCCAAAACGTACCGGGATGCCATTATGGTTACCCAGCAGCTCGGCATACGCTATCTCTGGATCGATTCGCTCTGCATCATCCAAGATGACGAGCAAGACTGGGCACGAGAGAGCTCCAAGATGGCCGATGTTTATCGAGGCTCGTATTGTAACCTCGCTGCCGACGGGTCCCCCAACCGCGAGACCGGCTTTCTGCTCGAGCGTGGCAGGCCCCAGGTGACGACCTGCCAGATTCCCTCCTCCATGGGTTGGCACGGATCCTGGCACATCAGCCCGCTAGCCCACAAAGACACATATATAACAGAAAATCTCTTCTCCGGACCGCTCTCGTCCAGGGGCTGGGTGCTGCAAGAGCGGGTACTGCCCCGCAGGACGATCCATTTCCTTCCTAACCAGATTATCTGGGAATGTCGGGAGATGTACGCTACCGAGCGTAAATACCTGAAGGCAAAGAGAGCACCACATGCCCCAGAGACCTCGGCCGCCGCTGCCAGCACCGCCACGGTATCCACCGAGACGCCGCCGGCGACAACCATCTTCATGAGTGCTTTTTCGGGAGCAGGTGCGCTGCTGTATCCGGCCTGGTACCAAATGGTCGAATTATACATGCAGCGGAACCTCAGCTTTACCACGGATCGCTTCCCAGCCATCTGGTCTTTAGCCGAGGTGTTCCGAGAGCGGACGGGCGACCACTACGTGGCGGGTCTATGGGAACAAGACCTCCTCGCCGGGCTTGTCTTTTCGAGGGAGACAGAGGACGAGTCCAGGCCGGGAGCAAACGAGACGTCCCCCTCGTGGTCGTGGGCTTTCATGGAGGGAATTGTACGCTTTGGCGGGGCGGGACGCAAGTCCAAGAGCCCCCATGACGCTGAGATTGTCAGCATCCAAGTCGACCAGCTAGAGCCTAATTCCATGGGCCGGGTGCGCAAAGCTGCCATCACCATGTCAGCGTACAGCGCAAACGGATGGTGCAGACCGCAGAGACGTCCGGGGAGACCTCCCGGCCTAAATCCCTTCCAGGATTCCCCAACACCGGAACTTCAGCTGCTGGACAGGTATGGCAGGATGGACCTGACCGACCACATGGATTACCCCCTGATATCGGATGGGAGGCCGGAGCTGCCACGTTTCGACCCGTACACGTTTGGCGGCTACGACAACAATGAGAACCCGGAAGGCAACACAAAATGGTGGCGGGATGTGTGTGTCAATATCGGAATATGCGATGATAGGTCTAGCGTGGCAAGCATCCTGTTCGACAAGCGTGAGACTGCCAACAAGTACGCCGGAAGCAAGACCGAAGCCATCATGCTGCTGTACATCGGCAGCGGGTTCGGCCATTGCGACGAAAACCATCTTGGGCTCGCCGTCGTTCCCGTCAACGGGCGGGATAGTGAGTACAGGCGAGTCGGCTTGTTCTACGGCAGCGATTATGGGATGACGCGGAACCCGCCTCATTGGGATAACGTTTGGAAAAAGAAAACCGTTATACTTGTCTGACGCATGGACATCTGGGGGAGATTGTGCGGCGCGTGTACCTCAAGACCGCTAGTGGCCAGATTTAAGGCCACTCTACATGCGGATTCAGTTAGAGAACCACTGCTAAAAATAAGCATACGTACAGTAGTACCTCGGCTAGTCAACGTAGAGAGCAAAATAACGGGAGACGACTAGTATTTATCCTTCGGTGCGCTGGCAAGCATTGCTGACTGTTTAAAGCAGGTCATAAATTTGGCTACCCAGGTGTAGATACGTCAAAGGAAGCACCTCAAAACCTGCCTCGTCACTATTGCTAAAAGGCAGACCTAGCACCTTCGTGTTACGGCCTGCACTCGAGAAGAGCTAAGACAGGTCGCAGGTGTGAGTCGCACTCGGAAGTGAGAGGCACGGCCTATTGTTATGGGTGTCAGAAGGCTGGATGGTGAAGCAAGTTGCTCGCAGACGGGGTGCACTGTTACTTAGGCCGCTATATATTGTCAAGAGGCCGACTTCGGGTCTTGCACCCCAGCGAGTATTGAGAGCTTGTTTTCAGCACCTTCGTGTGATCATGTTCTCGGCCCACGCAGTATTCTCTCCTTCTAAGACCATTACGGTTAAACTCACAGCAAAGAAAGATCTAGTCTCATAGCTGAAGCTTCGTCGAGGACATGCTTGGCGCGAGATGCTAGCCGTTGAAAACGAAAAATCGCATCCTGATCGGGTGATGGAAGACGACTCGGCAGCATTTATGGCCATCTTTGCCAGTACTCTGAGTTCCTCGACCTATCGCGTGGATGGGGTGCGTTCGAGAATAAGCGGAGGCTGGCGCTGAAGGAGGGTGGGGCGCTTACAAGATCGAAATGGTTCTCAATACCTTATTGTGCGTGTCAAGCAGCTTTTGTGGGGCTGTTTTGAGGTCCAAAACCCGTTGCACGATCTTTGATGCTGCATTCGCTGCTTAGCCGAAGGCGATGATGCTTGCAGCAAGCGACACCGGATCCGCCGTGGCCTGACAGTGCTGCAGGTGTTTCTACCCTTGCTAGCTAAGATCGGAAAGGCGCTGCAGAGAACGTGGGCCCCGGGTTAACAGCATAGGCATGCCACCATGATAGATATATGCGCCTGCCTGGCTGGCCGGTTCACAGAGCGCTTCCATAGCAATCCGCGGAAATGCCCTCACCGACAAACCATGTCATACCGAGATCGACCATTTCTGGCGCAGCAAACTCGTTGTACATGCACATAGCAGGCAGACACTCTTCATGGGGCTTCTGTGCGTTGTTGTGAGGCGCTTGGATAAGGAGATGCCCAAAGAACGAAATTGCTGTGCGGCATTTGTGACACCACACCACCAACTTGCAGTCGAGTAAGTGACATACAGGTGCTGGCCAAGCGCCTGCGTTGGGTGTCACAGACCAACGAACCATCTCGACCACTTAGCGCCGCCTTGAAAAAAGATTTGGGACACCACCTGCACGCCGGGTACCAGGTTGCTTAAGGCTCCGTGACAAAGCGTGTAGTCTCGTAACGGAGCTGAAGTCTCACGGCGCCAGAGGTCCACCACTTACGCGGCTTCTGGACAATGTTTACGGTCGAGTCTGGGAATCAGTACTGAACGCCGAATTAGTCGCCAACATGCCGCCACAAGTGATCGAGGCCGTGGTGGCTATACAGAAAGAGTTCTCTAAGCTTCTTAACAGACAGTGGGCGGATGTGCAGGCGACTATCTGTGCCTGATTCGCAGAACACATTAAACTGTTACTTCTACGGCTATGGTCAGACTAGGAACAGCACCTGCTGATCTTCGCAAACTCTAAGCAGCCTATCGGGGACCAGGTGGAAGTCTTCTGAATTCAGCTCCTAACAACAGGATACAAGTCGGCCGGCAGCTACTTCATGGTCTTGGCCATATTTATTATTATGAAACAAACGGCCCCCCTTGCATAGTCCCTGGATCCATACAGCTAAAGCCCGCTACCACCGCAACATTGTGCCACTTAAAGGGCGGCGGAAATTCGGGAGCCTAGCATTAGGCACGCGTACAGCCAGGGGTGGCATCACGCTCGCCCCCTACCCGTTAGCGTGCAAGGGTGGCCTCAGCACGCGGCCGGTACTCAACATGACGTGGGATCTTTATTAAGGAGCTGGGGATAGTACTGAGTATGGATATGATACGGTTTGTAGCCCTATGTCACTAAATATGCGCTCTATCCGGCGGGGCGTGCCGTACGCAATACGCATTTCTGGCTACATACATCTATCTTCTTTACTCTTTTTTAGTGGACATAAGAGACTAGACAGGCTTGGATGTTCGGCATGCGGTGCTTGGAATGCTTGTTTGCCTGGCGTATGACGGTGGTCATACATGGAATGAAGGGTTGTAGACAGTATATTATTACCTGGAGGGGGAAGTGACTTTGGGTGTCTTCGCGTCCTCTGAGTTCGATACAGATCCTTTGACATGTGCGGCGGATTATAATGCCTTCATCAATCTTTTCGGCGACTCGGACACGTGTATTTCATGGAATGATCTGGAAAGACGACCTCACGATCGTCCCGCACAAGGTTGGTATAGAGGAGGTTCTATAGTCACATGGGTCATAGGTCGAATTGACGGCTGCGATCTACTAACAAGATAGTTTTTGCATTTTGTGTGTGCTTGGCGATTGTCGCGGCCTGCCGCTGATCCCGATGAGCCCCCTGCAGAAGGCCGTTGTCTTGGGGAAATATTTGGGTACGGCAGACCACCTGTAGCTTTGACACTACTACTTACTGCCTCCCCATCCAGCGCTAAAGCTTACTGCTGTAGAATTCCTTCCACTTCCAAAATCGCAAGGCATCTGCCGCCACCCCTGCTCCGGCTTTCCATTGCTCCTGTAGCAGATATGGAGACAGGTAGCTGGTAGTATTGCTTGATTAGCTGTAATAAACCGTCCAGGTTCCAGCGTCAGTGTGTATTTCTTAAGTACAAAGGCCTTATCAGTAAGCATAGCCTTGTGAATTTTATATCCTCGTTTAAGAATGATTAAGTCCTACACCGCTTTATTAAGGTGATTTACATATCTATTTAACTAAAGACACTTAGGTTACTAGGATATAATATAGTATTAAAGGCACTTCTCACTTCTTATTAAAACTTAGTAGTAATTTAATGGCTATTTTTAAACCTGTAAGTAAGTTAATACTAATTAACGTTTTTGTTTTCTCTTTAACGTTAAGTATAAAAAGTTACCTTTCCAATACTATCGTCTTAAAAAGTAATAAAGTTCTAATAGTCTTTTATCTAAGTATTAATTTTAGTTATATAAAAGGAAGTATAAGGATTAGGAGGGGAGTGTATTTGGTGTTTCTTTTAACGCTGATAAGCTTATGTTCTCCATAATGCCTGGCTATTTTCATACTTAATTTTATTTTTACCTTGATATTTATTTAAATTCTGCTGCTGACATAACTGTCAGAAAGAAAGGGGTTCAGGAGCCCCGGCTATCTAGTCAGCTCCGCTGACTGGATGCCTGGCACTGCCGGAGCGCCAGTGAGCCTCAGCCACCATGTTGACGAAGTCAGAATCCTACAGAGAGCTCTATAAAGAAAGGGGTTCTGGCTGCAAGCCAGAACCACGAGAGGCAATGGAAAAAGCAGTTGCAACCCCATCAATTCTACAGATTCCAGAAGTGCAGCGTTTCTGACAATAACTAACATTAACGCTAAAGAGCTTAGGAATACTATTAAAATAAAAGGGTCTGAAAAGTGCAAGGTGTCAGAGATACTGTATTACTGCTGTGGTTACTGCCAGAGCAGTTAGCAGCAAAAGGGTTTTAGTTACTTAATTTGCCAGAGAGCTAGAATCAAATAACATCCATTTATAGTTCTTATGCATAAACTAAATCGGTGGACTGTAGCTAATCAATAGTACAATTGTGTGACACGGTAAACTATTGGTAGGTATGGTTTGGCGTGGAACAACAATGTGGCCCTGTAGGCGCTGAACAAATCTATTCTGATTCGCAATAATTGACTATAGCTTCAAAGGTCCTTGGCCTCCGCTTTCTGGCTCCGCCAGAAAGCTCCTGTTGTACCGGTAGTATTGTGGCGGTGTCCGCTAGCTGAGCCGGCTTCACCAATCTACTCCGCTCAGCCCCGATCAGCCATACCGCGCTACGGTTACGGCTCCGATCAGCTGTCGGCATTCCACACTGTTACGGTCATAATGCCAATCGGGGCGCTGGGATTGTTCAGCGTGTGACATCAAGCATGGTACTCATGCATGGATCCATTGTCTAACCACAATTCTAGGAGAGACGCGCCGGAGGATAATATCCTTCCTAATTTGCTGAAAACATGACAGCCGATAAGGGCATACCGCTGTTCTGCGGGAGAGTAAGGCCAGTGGGTTATTTACAAGTTCGCCTCTGACATTTTCTAAAACGGCCGTCAGTTTACCACCTATAACCACCAGTCACGACCTACATTTCCCCGGTAAAGGTTGAAGTGCACATCTAGGTGTCCTATTGGTAAAGACTCTGGCTGACCATACTGTTGCAGGTTTAAGGCAGGATGTATAGAGTACCAGAGATGTGGGGCTTGCGTAGCCCTGCGCTTCTGAGCTGTACTTGGAGGAGTTCCCTGGGCAAACTCTCGCATAGATTTTTGGAGGTTGATCCGGGAGTTACGTGTCTCCGCGGACTCCGCGCTGGTCGGGGGCATGGCTTAGGAAGAGATCGGGCTAGAGTCAGGCCGAGAGGTTTCTCTCTATGCGTTTAGGGTCCGAACTCCCGCCTAAGGTCCACGTTACTAGCTGCGCGCTAGCCTGGTAAGACCAATATTCGGCACTGAAGAAACAATCAGCAGCAAGCACAGGTGACTACTTCCCCATCATAGCCATAAAAAGCTAAAAACTACCAACCAAGCGTAGCCACTGCCCAGTCGTGGCGCTGGGCTATGATAATGTTACCGTAGCCGACCTAATAAAGAGGCCACGACACTTGATAACAAATTTGTCATCATGGTTAGAATATGCCCCTCTAGTTCCTCCGTATATAACTATAATGGCTAACCATCGTGATTTAGAAAGGTTGGACCTCGCAACCGACCAACCCCCTATTGACCAAAGTTTCCGATCATCACTAACACCGCCCTCCCATTTCCAGCCACCATAACTCCTTCATTTCTGCGCTGAACCACACTAAATTGTTGCGATCTACACTTAAAGAAGTTAAGACAGGTAGCAGGGTATGAGTCGCGGTACCAAGGTAGGCGCGCGAGGCGGTACCTGAGTGTTAGGGTTGATCAGGAGACAGATTGATGAAGCAAGTCCTCGTAAAACAGGATAGACTATCACTTAAGGTTGCTGTCACTATGATATAATGCACAAATGTGAGCTTTAACAGTAAGACACAAATGAACAGTATATTGCTTGGGTGAGGAGCTTAGACTCCTCGCTCCATCGTGGGCACGATAATGTTATCTATACTAGATTACCTGGAGGTAACTTGTACCTTGCTTAGTGTTTTCTGCTCAGCGGGGACTGAGCATTCTCGACTGAGCACCTGCTTGCTCAGTCCGTCTGACCTGCTCAGTGCTGAGCAACGGGGGCCTACTGAGCAACTCCTGATTCGCCGCGGGGGCTTTGGGTCTTGTACCCCTAGCCCAGTGCACACGGTTTCACACACCGTGCTGAACGCGAGGACTATCGTCAGGCCGCGCCGGCCCAAGTGAGGGCCTGTAGGTCGTCACACTGATCCATCCATGCGGGAGGTGAATATTAACAAAGTGGATCATACCCTCCATTCTGACAATAGCTTGGTAACCACTGGTCACCGAGCTAAGTTCTGACTCACCGCCTTGAAGTTCAGTCGGCAGGATTTCGGAAGAACGGCACACTAGATTCAGGTGAAATTGGTGGGGTTATAACTGTTTGATTTATTTATCTAATTCCAAGTTCTGGGCAGACAGCCATCGCTGACGAACACCAGCATGTGCCTTATGCACCTCTCGTGGTTGAGGCTCTCATTTGATCGTTTGTCAACAGCTCCTCCACCGATGGAAAATGATATCTTGATCCTCTGTAGTAGCAGCCGTCTCCCCACGGCCAGAACCCCCCTAAGTGGTGCTTTGTTGTCGTCTCGTGTGCTGAGTTCACCGGATATCACATGCCGTAGTCTGTCGCGACCCGCGAGCGCCTCTGTGTGCGGATGAAATCGCTAATCGTTGGCTGCCGAGGTTGAATGTCGGAGAAGATGTTGGTAAACGTTGAATGGTTCAATTGGACGCGAATGCTGCTGTCGTGTGTTCGGGCCCTGCTGGTGTTTGGACTTCGCACTGCCATTATTGCTGGTTTCCTTATTCGTTCTTTGTAGATCAATTGTCGAAGTTGATGTCAAGTGGCATCTGCAGCGGACTACCTAAGTAGAGGACAGGCAGAACGTTGCATTGCCTAAAGTAGAGGCAATCTAGGGCGGCGAGCGATCAGAGCGTCCGCGGGGTGGTGAGCGATCTGGGCCTCCGCTAATGCCCCTGGCACGAGCCTCCTGAATTCGAGCTCTATGCGCCCTTGGACCTCGTGAAGGACCTGAAGTCGTAGAGCTCACGGCCATGCCAAAACAATAGGCTGCCCCAATAAAACATGCCATAATTACAATATCCATGTTCAATTGTGTGGGATGGAGATACTGATGGCCAAAAGATATTCAAGGCCACTTGCTAGACTGGAGGGTCGTGGTGTATGTTTCAATCTTCGACAAGGTGTGCTGGTGATGTGCCTGGTCCGCGCAGTCAGGACCAGGACGGTGGACCCCTACTTATAATGGCTACCCGGTGACGAACTGAGCACAATAATGATTGGTTGCCAACGCCCATGGCCGGGTTCCACGCCAAGCTATAACTCACACCTATTTTGGGAAAAGGCCCCCACCGACACACAATTTGCCGAATTCTATAATTAGAATAGAGCGGGTCACGGAAGCTCATGGAAGTCCTCTACAACCAACGCCCAGCGAAGGGCAAGGTGGCAACGATCTTGCCTCATTGTTGACTCAAGCATGCCATCATGGAAGACTTCGACTTTGGCTGGCTGGGCGACGATTATCCTTTAAATCATGAGACCCCGAAGTCTGTGTTTTTTGAAGACTCTCCTCCAATCCCCAGAGCCAACCCAGCGGCCGAACTAACCCGCCCAGTCGAAACCGCCTGCCCAGCGCCTGAACGAGCCGACCAGCCAAGTCAGAGCAACGAGCGAGGTGATAACAGTGACCCTGACAGTATTCGCTATGACTTCCGGTGGAAGGTGTCCTAACGTGAAAGGATCCGGGAGCCGCCGACGCTGGCCTTTGGGCCCGAGTCTACGAGCATTATCGCTGCAGAGGTACCCACTGCAGCCAGGGCCCTCATTGCTGGCCAGACGAAAAGGGAGTGCACCATCGAGTGGTACCAGCGCATCTCGAAGATATTATCAAAGACGTAAAGAACCAGATGAAGGAAGGAGACAAAGAAGAGGAGGCTGACATTACCAAAATCCCCCCGAAAGTCTTCAAAGATATATTAGATGTGAGCGGTAAGCGGAAGGTAGAGACAGATGCCCTGGGTTGCCGTAACTGTAAAGCTCCGGTGTGTGATGCGGATCCTGGGTATACGTACGTGGAAGGAGACAGAAGAGAGAAGCTTGCGGCGTACGGTGTCTGGAGTGCCGAACAAGTCAAGAGCGATGGTGGATGGACAGAGCGCCTGTAAGCTGGAATTGCGGTTACATTGGAAAGATTCCTGGATTTGAATTTGATGTTACAGCGCCCGGAGGTCGCTGTTGACTTGATGATCCAGGGCGGGGCGGACACTGGCATTGCATGGCAACTTGTCACCAACATCGCACGATTTCAGCAAGAGACGAAGAAGCCTTGAGGCATGACAATAATGTTCTTGTATAGTATCTTAGACTCTGCAGTATTCTCATGATATTTACGTTTGTTTAGGGAACTGTGTGATGGATATGCCGGTATGACAAAAGTGACTCTCCGCGATATCGACATCGCTACCCATATAATCGACGCACCACTCTAAGAACATTCCAAACTCTCTTGCGATGAAATCTTCGTTTTCGTACCACTTTTTTTGATAAACCTTTTAAGCACCCTAAAGTACTCCTCAATAGGGTTAAAGTCTGGTGAGTACGGCGACAGGAACTCTACTACTACTCCTGCATCTCGGCATATCTGTAAGATTTCTCAGAATGGTGCCAGGAAGCGTTATCCATGACGATCACCGACTTTAGCTCCGAGTATCGGCCGCAATAGTACAGCAAATGGCTTATAAAGTCTTCAAACAACTCGGTGTTTGTTGAATCTTGATAAATTCGCCTCAAAACAATGCCGTCTTAGGCGTATGCCGGAAGAATGTGCCATCGTTTTCCACGACCGAACCTCGCAATCTGGACTGGAGAGGACCCCTTCGGAGACCAACCCCAATGCCGGTATCCAGCTCTTTTATCGCAGCCGGACTTATTAACGAAAACAAGCTGGTAGGACTTGTACTGTGATATCCTGTGTAGATAGTAGTCTCGAAGATCGGCATCCCGTTGCTGGGCGATGCGACGGATCGTTTTTCTCGTCCAGTTCATTGATCGGAGGGTCCGACTGATCGATCTTTCTGATATCCTTTCGCCAAATTTACGATAGAGGAAGTCTGCCATCTCGGATCTGTACTGTCCGGATACTTGGTTAGCATATTGCGTAGGTCTTCTCGCATCGGTGATGTAGTGCAGCTTCGGCGGCCGACGCGGGCTGTTCGGGTAGGCATTTCAGATTGCCGTCTCTCCTGGATTCTCTGGACAGCACGGACGGCGCACGAGGCCTTGGAGGCTATTAGCTTGCTCTCAAACCCTTTCGTTAGCAGGGCCTCGATGAGAACACGCCGTGCAGAATACAAATGTGGCGCCATGATTATTTGGCTGACGCAAAAGCGCTGATTCTTGCGGGTGGAAGAATGGGGAGAAGGGAGGTCACAATTTCGGACTCGATTGGGTAAGCAGACAGTTTGTTAAGGATTGCACCCTTATGTACTTGTCAGCTATAAGTGGATCCTGCAAAGCCACACAGGCCGGAGGCTTAGCCTGCGTCCTTTAAAAAGTTATAATTAAAATGCAGCGACACTCAATTCGCCTTCTACTGTACAATCAAGCTGTTGCAGCCAACATCATTTCTACCAAATCCAAAAGCGCAGTGCTATCTGACAAGACTGAAGGTCGAGGTTAGCTCTCTTAAAGCGGGTACACCATCATGCTTGTTCACTGTAGGCCGCTGCCCCAGTAGACACAGAACAAAGCTGAGAAGTAAGGCAAGATAAGTGCACATCACTCAGGGAACAGTGCATTGTTCGCATAAGGAAAGGTAACTCTTGGTACTGAGGCTCATATTATGACAGCTTACTAACTCACTGAGCAAATTCGCCCCGTTGTATACCTAGCTAATATGCTGCCGTCGGGCTTATTTACCCAGCGTAACTTAATGCTTCCTGCTAACGCAACGTTACCCGTTAAGAACAAGGCAATTGCCGGCAACTTTTCGGCGTATTATTGTACCTCGATGCTCCTAAAGTACAGCTCACACGTGCCTAAACTTTTCAAAAGAGTAAAAAGCGGACGCTGATTTCCCTCCTAGCTGTACGCGTCGGCACCAAAGGCCTCAGCAGAAGTAAGATAGCACAGCTTATCGCCTATTAAACTAGGCACGGGGGGTTCGCCTCCTACTACAAGAATTTCAACATCGATAGAGAAGAACCAGAGTGTGTGTGCGGAGCCACTGCGGAACCCTGACATTTGACAGTTTGCCTGCGAAATCGGAAAATAACAAAAGAAGTAAAACGGAAATACCAGATTAACACAGAAGAAGACCTATAAAGATTTGTAATGGGAAACGGACACAGAGGGGTCGGAGCCAGGGAGTGGCTCCTAAGACTAGCAGGATATGTACAAGGGCCGGAGAAAGGGCCGGAGTAAGGGGTAGCAACGGCCGGAAGCGAAGGACACACACACCCAAACGTGGTGGGGAAGCGAAGCCACAAAGGCGACGAGGCAGAAACCCCGCCCTCGGCGAGGGTGCTAGCTCTAGAAAATTGAATTGAGTTGAATTGTACCCGTCGGTGAATGTGAAAGACTTTTACAAAGGTCATAAGGATGATATAAGAGGTCTAAGAAACTGTTAAAAACGCTGCACCACTGCTGTGATCACTGTCAGAGCGGTTAGAAAAGGATGGTTGCAATTGGGCCTGTTCTCTGGCTCTTTGGCGAAGCCAGAGGACAGATCGAATTACAACCTTCATCTTTCTAATTGGTCTTGTAGTGATCACAACAGTGGTGCAGCGTTTCTGACACTAGATGTGTTACGTTAACGCCACTGCCGTGGGTAGAAGAAGGCGGGGTGGGGCATGCAGGCGGTCGTAGCCGCTTAATTCAGCAGCAGATGCCTCCAAGTCGAGAGGTCAAGACCGCGTCATTAAGACTAATAGTATTATAATTAACTCCCTTAAAAGTCCTTTTAAGAGGTAACTAATAAACTATACTACTTTAGCTTTATCATTCCAGTTATTACTACCAGCCTTTATTAAAAAGGCGGTCTAAAGCTGTATAAAGCTGTGGAAGGTTTAGCCCTCTTCTTAATACGTAGCGATAAGTTTATTACGTGCCTTTTTTAAAATAGTGGTAATATTATTAAACGTAACCTTAATATAATTAATAAGATTTTTATAAAATAAAGCTTTAAACCTTTAATAATCTTTTACTAAATAACGTTATAAGTTTAAAAGGTTATTAATAATTACGTACATAATTGTAACGTTTCCACTAAATAAGTCTGCCCTTATAAGGCTGTTAACTTCCACTTTTTATTAAAGTCAGTAAAGGTAAGATGTAAAAGTGGCATTATCTTTACTATCTTACTTTAACTAAATAATAGTTTTTAATAATGTTTATTAAGGGCTAGCACCTTAAGAGTAGGTTATAAGGTCTTTATTAGGAGTCCTTACGTTTAAGGGGGCTAGTTAAAGCTGGAGGCTCTTACGTTAATTAGGCCTATAAGGGGAGTTAACGCGGTTATTTAAATAGTTAGTGCTGCCTCTTAAGGAGTGGGTTTAATACTTTAATAAGTGGGGCCCGCTCCCTGGAAACTGGAAATTAACATGTTTAGGATTCTAGTGACTAAAGAGGTTTAAAAGGCTGGTGTAAAGAGCTTAAATTCTTATCTTTTAATAACTATTTCTACTTAAAGGGCCGTTAATTTAGCTGCGGCAAGCTTTTACTCTGCCACTTCTTTAACACGGGATTCGACTTATACCATTTCCCTAAAAGCTATAAGTTATCAGCTGAAGTTTTCCTTTATAAACTGGATGTAAGCTTTTAGCGAAATTCCTTCTGTCCTTATAGAGGGGTGGTCGTCTATCATTTCGTCGTAGGCGCTCCTAATAAAGGGGTTCCTTTGCTACGTGTTATAATCTATCTGATCTGGCGGTTTAATAAAAACTAGATGTGAGGGGCCAAGTAAGGTGGATACCGTTACTTAGTGACTAAATCGATTATGGTTTCTATAAAGAAGAAGATCAAGAGTAGATACAGGAGCTGCGCGGAGCGCAGCTATATAGGCGGAGACCCGCCTCCATGGGAGCGGTGGTCTGGGCTCTCAGCCCAGACCCACTTTGGGGCCTTAGCCCCGTGACAGAATCCAATGTACATACACCGCGCCCCAGTGAATGCTATCCCGACAGTGACATCCTATCTCGTGGAAGAGGGCGCATTCCAGCCGCCTGTTGACCTTGGACGGTGCATCCAGCAGCTCTTCGACGTTACCGAGCAGCACCTCGACTGGGAGGTCAAATGAGTAAACGCCAGTTTTTGCCTTGCCGATTCCTCCGACTGCGAAATTCTCCATCTTCGGTACCAAAAACCCGAATTCCTCTTCCCAGGACAGATGCTCGCAGACGTGATCAAGGTGGCGGGTGATGAAGCGGCCGATCCCGTAGATGGTACTGAGTGTCGCAGCGCCGGTGGGCCCTTTTGACGGCCTCCACATGTCCTCCTGCTTCATCATCAAGACTGAAGACTCGGTGTCAAACTTGACATAGGTGTCGCTAAAGGCGCGGACTGTGCTCGGTGGAAGGGATCGTCTCATTTTAGGCTGCGATGGAAAGCGCTGTACCGTTCGCAGCGGAAGGGGTCGGAGAAGTTGCGCGCTCAAGGCGGCAAACAGCGCTGAGTTGTTGACGCCATTCTGCAGGTTTTTGAACGCGAGTTCGATGGTCGCGCGAGAGGGAAGGCTACATTTGCCAGCGCCGTTGTTGTGGACGAGCGTTTTGGTTGTGGAATTAGCCATTTTCTGTGCGCTTGGTGGTTGTAGAGGAGGTCGAGATGAGGGACTCGGGGTCAAATCTGGGCTAGAGCGCCTATATAGGTAGGTAGGCTTCCTCGGGGTGGCTGTTTTGACTTTTGACTAGATTTTGCCCGTCTTGGCCAGCCCACCTGTTCCCTCCATGGAAGTTTTCAAAACTGGGTCTTGGGACATACTTAAGCATGCTTTGAGCAACAAGCCTAGGCTTCATCCTGCCGAGGGCATTCGCACTATCCAATATGTGGAAGGTTAACCGACCAGGTTGTCGCAAACATTGTCGGAGGTTGAAACCCTAAAGACCTCAAGACCTCGACGATAATGAAGACCCTCGCGAATAAGAACAGAGATGACGTAGAGGGAAAGATGGAAGAACTGAAGTTGTTCTCAAATCTTGATGTGGCACGGACTGCCGCCTTCTCTTTGCGCCCTTTCTAGCTCCAGCGGATGTCCAGCACGCGGGCTAAGGTCCACATCTGGGAGCGACGCAATGATGCCCAGCTTTCGAGCGAGCAGAATTTGATCTGCATCGAGCACCCTCGGGTGGCAGCGTGCAGTTGCTACCCGCCGATACCATTTTGCTGCTAGTGGGGGTGGGCTCCGTCGATAGCGGAGGTGAGGTGAACTTGTGATGTGTGAAATAGGCACCCAGATTACATCGCAGCTGAAAAGAACCCCATGGTGCTGAAGGATGCGTGAGGACAGCTGCCTACACACGCCAAGACAATCGGCAGTGGACAAAATACGCGCATTAGCCGCTCCATAGCCCCTTCCTCAACTGCTATGAAATCCTGCCCCGATCTGAGTGCCCATCACACCTTCCATTTACCAACCAAACCAAACCCAGCTCACCGCTCACCGCTCCCCCGTCACAACCTTCGCAAGCAACGACTCAGCCACAATCCCCCCCAAAAACCCCTTCACCCCACCCGCACTCAACTTCCTCCCTATCTTCCCCTCCGGCCGCTCCCCTCCCCCACTCGCAGTCTCAACCATCTCAACCACCAAATCCATAATATGCCCCATCTCCCATTTGCCACGAGCCCCCTCCCCCTCCAGCCTTCTCCCCCTTTTCAGCCTCTCATACTCCGGCGCCGCGCGCAAGATCCTCGCGCTCTTGAGTCTCGACCCCGAGTTTGCGCCTGCTTCTACTAAGTCGTCGGCTATTTCGCAATACATTCTCAAATACGACACCACCTCTGTCCCTGTTTTGGTGGCGTCTTGGGGGGCGCCGGTCTTGGCGTCTAGTATAAACAGCCTGCACGCGATTTCGAGCGCCGTCTCGCGCATGTAGTCCTGCGCGTTGACGGGGCTGCCGTGGCGGAGGAGGGCCTTGACGGCGTCGACGTGGCGGAGGTGGACGGCGGCGGAGAGGGGGTGGCGGTGCTTGCTGTCGATGGCGTGGACTTTTGCGCCCGAGGAGAGGAGGGTGTCGACGCATGTGGAGGTGGAGGCGAGGTGCAGGGCGGTTGTGCCGGTTGTCACGGTTGGGTTGTGGGGTGGATGGTGGGAGTGGTAGGAGCATGTGGCAGCGACGTTGGCGCCGACGGAGAGGAGGATGGAGAGGATGGGGGAGTGGCCGTGGTAGGCGGCGATATGGAGGGAGGTGAGGTTGGAGCCCCAGGTTGTGGCGGAGTTGGAGGAGTTGATGTCGGCGTGGTATTCGAGCAGGAGGCGTACCAAGTCGGGGTCGCCTCTCTCCACGGCCATGCAGAGAGGGGTTAGTTGGTTGGTGTTGCTGGTCTCGTGGACGTCGGCACCGTGGTCGAGCAGCATTTTGATGGCTTCGAGCCGGCCGACCTGCACCGCGAGGGAGAGGGGTGTTGTTCGGCGCGCGCGGCTGCCGCCATCTCGTGGGTCCCAGCAGTCGGACGATACGGGCGGGGATTGCTCCATCAGGAAGCGCAGCACTGGCATGTTCTCTTTGAAAACGGCGAGGAGGACCATCGCCGAGGACTGGCCGTTAGCGCCGCCAACGACCGCGTCGTTGTCGACGAGAAGCTTCACCACGTCCAGGTGGCTGTGACACACGGCGTAGAAGAGCGGGGGGCGGTGTTTTGCATCGAGACCGTTGACGTCGGCGCCTTCTTCGAGCAGGCTCTTTGCCCAGTCGTATGCCCCTTCGCGACTCGCCTGGCAGAGCTGTGAGACGAGGAATCGGGGATCGCTATTGGTGGGTTTGGGCGATGACATGGTGTACAGAGACCGCGGGTAGGGGCGTCCCGCTGGATATTCAAGATGCAACTTGCTTAACATCTTTGAGAGAGTCGACGATTTGACAGGGGGTATTTGCATTTGTTGCTGCACGCCGCCTTCTGAGACCCCTGATCCTGCCTGGTCCGACCTGAAGCTTGCTGTTGCTGCGTTTGACGACGACGGCCTGATTCGTTCGCTGCTTCTGCTGGATCGGGAGGGCTCTCCGTCGACAACCCTTGCCATCGGGGAAGTCCTGACATTGATGCCCCTCCGGGTTGGTGTCCGGGTGCCAATGCCGATTCTGTCATGGCGGCTCGCCGCCGGCATCGGTGGGAGTTCCATGTCATCGGTTACCAGCATCTTCTCCGTCGACGGCAGAGGACGGGCCCTGTTGTTGGCATGGACCGAGGATGGTGGGCATGCGGTGACGATTTTGTCGGATACCACCACTGGAGAGATTCCGGTCCCGAGACGAAGGTCCAGCGTCGTGGTGTCCTCGTCCATTCCATGTGATGCCCGTGACGAATTTGATAACGGGCTGCTCTCTGTGCTTTTCTGTCTAGTAGAAACATTGCTACTATCAGTAAGGAGCATCTGCAAATGGAGAATTTCTTCTTGCAACCCCTTGAGCTTCTCCGAGAGCAGGCTCTTGTCGTTGGTCTGATAGCTACCGGTATCGTTGACAAGGGGAGTAATAGGCGATCGAACCTGGAGAGTGGGGGAATCCATAATTATCTGTGTGGCTAAAACAGTGTTGCGATGTTATAATGATGCTGTTTGCTAAGCAGGGTAGGGAGTCTGGTTGACCTTTGATGAGTTAATAAGTCGAATGTCTTGAGCGACGTAGGAGGGTTGATATTCAATCGTTGCATGGAGAAGGTTGGCAACTTGAAAGGGATACCACCCCATCGCAAACGACGCCAGCGACCCGCGTTAAATCAGCTTAGCTTGTGTCCGCATCGGCCCGGAAATGCGGAAATAGAAATTCAGTCAGACAGCGGCGCCGCGCCCGGTGTTTGGTGCGCACCTTTTTTCGCATCACTACTCGAGGCACTGAGACAAAAATGGTTATCGCGTTGAGGTGACTGGACAAGAAAATATAACTGCCTAAATGGTGGTGTGGCTGACACATCCGAAACACTGCACTTCTCCAGAGCGATGGATGTCAGTGGCTTTGGCTTTGAGAGTGGGCAAATCAGGTTTATTGTGCATGAGGCGGGGTCTTCTGAGTGGTGCGGATGGGCCGAGATAGAAATCACGACATCTGCCATAGCTAAGCTCAGTTTAGTGTTGGCTTATCACCTGTCTTGAATGATTGTTTCAACCTCACTTGAAGTAAAGATTTTATCCGTACTCTGCCTGACATAATCGTGTGCTGTAGAGCTCGGGAGCAATCGGAGTCGAACACAATTCCAGGTTGAATACTTCAGGTAAAGACGGTTGTCGAAAAGCCAAATAACTGGTACATATTTCAGAACCCACAGACTCAGCTTTGGTTCTGGGCTAATGTTCAACTGCGAGAGGTGGAAATTGGATCGTCAATCGTGGCGTTGAAGGGCCGAGCGAGGGCGTGAGCACAGTCCTTCCCCCACAACAGCGATTCATAACCTAAGATGCGAAGCGGGTTTAAGGCCCAAGCAGGTACTCAGGACTCATCAGCGGAAATTGCTAAAAGGGAAGATACCCTTTGTTATAGTTATTTGACATGGCTTGTAAACACCACACATCACGCTCTTCTGGGGCGTCTGAATGGAAGTCTCTGATTGGTCAGTCCCTGGATAGCACGGTAATGTGAGGGTTAGGGTTATTGCGCAGCGCGTCAAGATACCATTCCGAGCATTCGAAGCTCATTTGCAAATCAAAAAAAAAAGTCGAGCGCGACGGTCGGGACTTCAACTGGGGCCCGGAAATAAATGAGAGAACGCGCGATCACCTGACAAACACCTGACAACTTGACCACCGCCCTGAGACCTGGCCCTCATTCCGGTCCGTCATTCATGTAAAGCTCGGCGCCGCCGTCAAGGCAGAAACAGGGGTCCAGATAAGTCCAGCCAATCACAGCCAGCCCTGTCAACAACACCTCACCCGTGTCTCAGTCGCTGCGGAGCAACTGCGGAGATCTCTGGCGAACACCTCGCGGCGGTCGCTTCGTGCCGTGAAATTACGGATAAAGCCATCGCAAAACGCCGCGAAGCGAAGTCACCTCAATGTCGCGATGTGTGGGAACAGCCAGAAAAGGGAAGAGACTGATCTGTCGTAACCAAAGACTGGGTAATTGGCGGTTACAGGCGAGTAATTGCTTGCGCGGCGGTGTTTGGAGGGAGTGCGCTGTTGGCTCGGGCAGGAGGCCTGCAGCGTTCGGGCGGCGCTGCAGGAGCTTGTTGGCGATGGCTTCATCGGCGGTGTGGGTGTGGAGGTTGAGCGCGCAGGTGGGCTGAGACCTCGAGCCACAGGTACTGTTGGCGGGTTGTCTAAGCCGTCTTAGTGGCTGGGCGCCGCAGGGGCAGGCGCGGCTAGGGATCTGCATGGCTGGCAGAATGAGAGGCTAGGCTTTTTTGGGGTTAAATGTGATGTTTGATGTGGGCCAGAGGTTCCGGGCTAACGGCATCCATCCAGCGACGGGAGTCGCCGAACCCTGTCTGGCTGGAAGACCCTGCATCGGGCAGTCCCTGCAGATCCAGTGACATTAGCGAGGTACCTTATCTACCCTCCCAGGGTGAGTGGCCCCCCTGTTCTCCTTTGCTGTTCTCTTTCCTTCCTCCATCCTTTTGCGCTCGCTCGTTGTCAGCACTTGAAGACTTTCGAGGGTCTTGGCTGCGCATTCAGTGCTGTTCAGTATTTAGTGCTGTGACAATGGCACGCCTTAAGGATGGGATTCCGCTCTTTGCTCTCATAGGCTCCGTCCTGGCCACGGCCGGGACGTTCAAGATCATTGGCGATGCTGGCGTCGGCGCCATGTTCACGGTCCAGGCCACGCCCAACACGGTCTTCATCGTCGACAAGACACAGAAAAATGCGCTCCAAGTGGCCGGGCACAGTGCCTGGGCAACGGCATACGACTTGCGGACCAACTCGATTCGACCGATGGACATACGAACGAATACATTTTGCGCAGCGGGGGTCATCCTCGGCAATGGCACCATCCTCAACGCCGGCGGCGACCTTGCGTCTGAGTTTCCGTTGGACGGCATCAACGGCAGCATCGATGGCCTGAAACGAATTCGTCTCCTCGACCCATGCGACGACGGGAAGTGCGAATGGTCGGACAGGGCCGACTTGGTGATGAACTCCAACCGCTGGTATCCGACCCTCGAGGTCCTCGAAGACGGATCGAGTATCATTATCGGCGGCTGTCTCGAAGGTGGCTACGTCAACCCCAAGGACAACCCGACGTACGAGTACTTCCCATCTCGCGGCGCCGACCGCAAGATGTCCTTCCTTGAGCGCACATATCCGCTTAACTTGTATCCTCTCACCTGGCTTCTACCCGACTCTCGTCTGTTCGTCCAGGCCGATTACAAGGCGATCAATGTCCGATGCCCTCCCTACCCCTGAGTGATCATTACTAACAGACCCACAGTTTGACCACGTGAACAATGTTGAGCAGGATCTCCCAGACATCCCGCACTCGTTCCGGGTGTACCCTGCCTCGGCGGCCAACTGGCTCACGCCCCTCACGGCCGAAAACAACTACACCCACACCGTTAACTTTTGTGGCGGCGTAAGCCTGACGAGTAACGAGTTGGTGGGCCCCGTCAATCCGAACAAAGCCTCAGATGTAGTGCCTCTAGTCGACCTGCTCAAGCTCCCCGCCGACAAGTCATGCACGTCTCTCAGCCCCCTCGATGCCAAGCCCGTCTGGACCGACTTCGACCCCTTGCCCGAGGGCCGCGTCATGGGCAGCGCCCTCATCCTCCCGGACCTCACCATTCTCGTCATCAACGGCGCCCGCTATGGCACGGCCGGATACGGCGTCCGCGGCAACGCATCCTGGATGACGGCGGGAGCATCCTACGCAGAGTCGCCAACCCTGACACCCATCATCTATGACCCCAAGCGCCCCAAGGGCAAGCGCTGGAGCTCCGACGGTCTCTCGGCGTCCACCATCCCACGCATGTACCACTCGACCGCCATCCTCCTCAGCGACGGCTCCATCTTCGTCTCCGGATCCAACCCCAACGCCGACGTCATCCCCCTCGAGGACCGATACGGCACCGAGTACCGCATCGAGAAGTTCTACCCCCCCTATTTCAAAGCCTCCCGCCGGCCCCAGCCCAAGGGCCTCCCCGACACCCTGTCCTACGGCGGCGACCCCTTCACCATCGAGCTGTCCAAAGAGGATCTCTTCGGCGACAGCAAAAACATCAAGACCATCATGGTCACCTACGTCCGGCCAGGGTACTCCACGCACGCCATCAACTTCGGGCAGCGCGCTATAAAACTCCAATGGAGCCACAAGACCCTGGACAACGGCGGCGTCCGGTTACTCGTCCAGCAACTCCCCTCGCCAACGATATTCGCCCCCGGCCCCGCCCTCCTGCACGTTGTGGTGGCTGGCATTCCGTCCGAGGGCAAGTTTGTGGTGGCGGGCAACGGCAAGATCGGCAAGCAGGATGTCCGTCCGCTCGTCCTCCCGGTGGTCGACGTCGAGGAGCTACCGGTCTCGAATGCCAACGGCAACACCAATTCCGGGGGTGGCTCCAACTCCGGCGGAACCTCCGGTGGCAGCGGCAGCGACAGCAGCTCTGGTGGCAGCGGTGGCAATGACGAGAAGAAGTCTGCTGCTATTTCGGTCCGGGTGGCGTCTCCCGCAACAGCAGCAGCCGTTGGCCTCCTGGCTTTGTTCGGCCTGGCGCTGTTTTAATCACCTACCTACCTCAGCATTTTATCATCAGCGAAGCGAAATTGATTTGGAAAGAACCATACCTACCATACCACAGTCGAGCAGCGGGAGCCACCGGCGGCGGCGGCTGTCAATCTAATGTCTAGTTACAGAGTGGGCTGCATGCAGTGGGTTAGAATAGTAGAGCATCTGAGGGATCTGACATCTGACGGTAAAGTTGGATGGGACCTGTAATTAGCATAGAGTAGAGCCAGTTTATACTGCGCGAGATATTAATGCCATTGGATTGACGTCTAGAGACAGAGCTCCTATTAACTAACCTACCCTTCCATAAGTATCTACATGACAAATAAGAGAGTGCTCGGCCCCCAAAGTTGCAAGATTTGTTGCATGCTAGATTCTAGAGGTATGAAAACAAGGTTATTGCACTATAGTTTTGGAGGTAAGGCGCCAATGTCGGGAGCAGCCCATCTCTCTGCCGCCTTGCGCTTCGCTGCCTGTCGGCCCGGGGAAGACCTCCAGATTGAACCCCATTAGGTCGACCAGTCGCGGGTGTCCACCACTTTACAAGATGTTCCTGCCTTGCTCCGTCTGTAACGGAACGAAGGAGCTGGCTGCTGGATTTGCCCCTGACGCCGACGTCGCCGAGGCCCATGATGTCTCGCCCTGCGATGAGGGCGTACTCCAGCGCCGCAGAGCCGATGTCCTGAAACTGTCGTACATCAAAACAGCGCCCCATACTAACTCTGCTTCTCGCCACAGATCCGACGCAGCCACGAGACTAAAGTCAATGTTGCCGACTGCACCGAAGGCAAGGCGTACCTCTAACAGCTTGGCGGAGGCAGCGCCATGTGCGGCGTCAGCGGCAACTCGTGCTCGCGTGTGAGAATACGGCTACTTGTTTAAGGAGGCATTTGATGCATTCCTTTTTTGATCTGAGTCGATCCCCCCTTCACTTTACACTTATTTCTCTACGTAAGTTGTTGCAGTCGGACGGCTATTAAATTAATCCTCTTGCTACGGTGTCTGGGTAATGGTTACCGAACAGCCGACTTAGTCGTTTACTTCTATTTCCTATTGAATAGTTTAAATTCTGACCTTTTTAGTAGGTCTGTTCCTGACGTGGTGGTATATGCAATGGATTAAATAATTACAGTTTATTTAGAAAGGAATGGGGAGGGGGTTGCACCCGCAGCAAAGAAGGCGTTCATATCCGTCAATTGCCCTTTAGAAGGACGCTCTCTACAGCTTCGGACTAGAATCTAAGCTGGAGTGGAGCCCATCTCGCACTCTACAGTCTAAGCGAACAACTAATGTATCTCTGAACATATTCTATCGGCTAAGGTGATGCTAGAAACCGAGATGATCGCAACTGCAGAAATGAAGCAGTACCCACCTCTAAGGCTGTGCAGATCAGTTTAAGAGAGTTGATGACATCGCTTGAGAGACTTCCCTGATATGTAACACCTGTAGATGGAAGCCGAACTGAATATAAAGAGGGAGGTATCCGGCGCTGTTTGAGCACATCTCCCACTCATCGAAAAACCACACATCATCCCAGCGCATCACATCCCCATTAAATAAAGGCAGTCCCTCGCTCCGACTTCCACAATGAAGACATTCACTCTTGCTCTGGCACTGTTCGCACCGGCGGTAATACTCCCCTCTCCACCCGTTCCCAGCAGCCAACCCCTACCAGTCCAAAAAGTACACAATCCCATCCATCAACGCACTCCCCCCCGCCCCCGCATGCTCCTGCCCCTCATACCCCTTCACCACCACATCCCTCAACCTTCCACTCCCCACCAACCGATCATACAACTCCCGACTCCACTTCCCCGGCGAAAACCTCTGCAGCAGCCCCCTCCTCGCCTGAAACTGCCCCTCCGTCTCCGTCCTCCTCCTCACCGGATAGTCCTCCAGCTCGCCATACCCCACAAAAACAGCCGGCTTCGGCCCCGTCCAATTCCCCCACTGTACCTCTCCCTCAATCCCCATCCCATCGCCAAACCGCCTCGTGACCTCCCCAACCACCGTCCCATTCCGCAGCGTAAGCGACGGACTCGCTGCAATCCACGTATCGAATGCCTCCGGCCTGTTGACCAGCGCCCATGTCACGAACAATCCCCCGCTGGAATGCCCGAAGAGCGCGTCCCGAGAGAAGGGAACAGAAGGGAAGACGGTATTTTGCACCCAGGGGCGGAGGTGCAGGTCGATGAAATCGAGAAAGGCGGGTGCCCCGAAGGGAACGGGCTCGCCGGGGATGGGCGCGCCGAAGTCAATTGCGCGCTGCGTGAGGGCGTAGATGGAGTCGGTGAGGGGGTAGCCGATGCCGACGACGAGGGTGGAGGGTTGCGAGGGGTCAATGGCACGGCGGCGGCGGAGGAAGGTGGAGGCCGTGGTGGCGTAGGCGTTGGCGTCGAGGATGTAGAGGGTGTGGGTGGTTTGGTTGGTGGTGGAGGGGGGGGCCCATTCGAAGGGGTAGGAGAGGGAGATTTGGTAGGTGAGGTTGAGGGAGGGGGAGGTGGCGTTGTAGAAGAGGGTGTTGGGGAAGAGAG
>Ga0247760_1000520_pt1 | contig 41644 bp, 49 predicted proteins | sample UWRJL171409R4_FD_179936 | JGI IMG/M metagenome (GOLD analysis project Ga0247760, IMG submission 179936) | Plant litter microbial communities from Arlington Agricultural Research Station in Wisconsin, United States - UWRJ-L171-409R-4 | ecosystem: Environmental > Terrestrial > Plant litter >... | reverse complement strand
CCCGACCCGATCAAAACAAATCAACACCTCGGAGCAAATCAGCATTTGAGATATTCCGGCTGGAAATGCCGCGTCATTCCATCCTCTCAACCCGCTCACTCACTGCTTACACTGCTTGTCGCCAATATGGGGAAAATACCCCAATTCAAAATAATATTACAATTTCATGCTCTCACACCAAATCCCATTTCGCTTCTTCATTACACCCGCTATCCTGTCCCTAGGTACGTACCCCCCCTCGGCCCGCCCGGTACACCCCAGGGCGCTGGGCCAGTGCCAACCCGCCAAAGCAAGGGCGCTCACCCGACCACGAAAAACCAATCCACCGCCCAGCGTCCCAGTGCGCCCACGACCAGATCGCGCGCTCCCAGCTACAGGGTCACAGGGTGTACCCTAACGACACCCTGTCGAGCATCGACGCCCAGAAAAAGAAACCTGGATGGACGGGCGCGCGCGCAGCACCCACAAAACAGGGCGCACACGGACAGCCAACCCCCTTTCCCCGTTGCGTTGTGGGCCCTGCCCTGTAGGCCTACTCCACTGCTCACTGCGGAGCACGAAGTACTGCCCTGCCCTCCATCCATTCAGTCCACCACCACGGACCATGATCCCCTTTTCCCGCCTCCTCCCCACAAAGATCGTACCTGGCGGCGGGCACTCGTGGTCCGTGATAGCGCCCGCCCGTCCCATCTTGCTTCTGCTGTTCCGTCGTCCTTCCTTTTCCTCCTCCCCGTTCCCCTCGGGGGGTCCCTCCCTTCGGATAGTTTGCGCTTAGCTTCTCCCGCTGCTATCCTCTTCAATACAAACCAAACCCGCTGCCGAACTACCAAATAAGGAAACCCGCGGTCTTGAGGGGTACTGACTTCAGTTCATCACTTCGTACTCCGTCCCAAAGTATCTCCCCTCCAGTTACGGACTGCGGGGGAGGGGGTCATAGAGGATTTAGTCTGTTCTCAAAGCCCGAGGTTAACAGGTAGCAGGGTGCAGGTCAGCATGAAGCCACGTTATCACCATCTCACTCTAGAAAGTAAACATACGCATCATGCATCTCTGAGGGGGCGGCGCAGTGAGAGCGTCTGCTGCGGCAATCCGTACTCTCGCATCTTCACCGCAACGCGGCCCAGGAGAAGGAAGTGGAGGCTATCAGCACCCCGCCATAGTCCCGCCACCCCCTGTGCCCCTGATGTCAACATCGTTAGTCGACGTACACTAGGGTGGGTGGACAGGGGGTGATTTACGTGATCTTCCTCGCGTCCGAGACATCAGCCGCGATATGGTCGATCGTTGAAGATCCGGTGAAGAATGAAAAGAAAATTAACCCCTCAAGAGACGTCAGGGACTTTCTGTGCCTCCTAACCACACCAGCCTGAATCATCAGAGACACCAGTGATGACAATGCAGAGCGAAAGTTCAGCGTCAATAAGGGTATCGATGTTTTCCCCGCTGAAATCCGTAGTAGGTAGTATATAAAACGTCTCGCCCCAGCAGCTAAACTAGGTATGTTTCCAGGCCTAAGCAGACCATCTTGTCCTGATGAATTCACACCAAGTGCCAATGTTTTCCGTTGTCTCCAAGATGCCTCCCAAATCTTCCACGCGTCTCGGTCTGCCGTTCGGCGCAATGGCGTTTGTTTCGTCCAGGACGTTCTGCGATATGATGTGGACGGCCCCGTTCTCGCGAATATCCAACACAATGTTTGCGGTTATAGACCGGAAGGGGAACAAGATCTGCAATCGTGGAATCGGCTGGACTGTCAATGTCACATCAACCTCGAGTGGGTTCTCTGCCACAATGTTTTGCCCCTCCATGAATTCCCCGTAGTCATCCATGCTTGTCGTCGTCATGGATGTCTTTGGGGTTTCCCGCTTGTCCACAGGAGCAAGGGGTGCTGTCCGCGGCTTCTCCCTGAAGCCGTTTTCCAGTAAAGTCGATAAGAACGCATATTGCCGTAGATATGGCAAAATGTTCACAATTTGCTGTGGATGCGAAAAGGCGACTTCCGTCACGGTTCTGCCGTAGATCGGCTTGTAAACAAATAGCTTGTTCCGGTGAGTCTTTGCCAAGAAGATGTTCTCTCCTGGTTGTTTCGAGGCTACGTCCACCTTCTTCGTGCAAGTTATGATCCGCGACTCGCCTTGGTCATACGGGGTCCCAGGCGGTGGCGGAAACATAAGGCTGTCGAAGCTCTTAAGGTTCTCTATCACCGGCAACCCACATCCCGATGCCGCAATTTGTTGCCAGAGGCTAAGGGAAATGTGTATGGGGGGGTCGAACGTAGCAAGAAATGTCACCTCTGGGAGACGAGGTCCAAGCAACTCCGGCCCAGATTGCAGGGTATCTGCGCCGGGTCCTCCCTTAGACTGGTCTGTGGCAATGAATGTGTTCTCCGGCTCAAGCCAGTCGAGAATCGGGCCGGGGTGTAGCTCATCCGGTAGAGCAACCTTCCCGATACCCGGACCAACCCACTTATCTGAGACTCGTACTGGGCCGACATTGATATCTCTCAGCGGGGCGCAACCGACCAAGATACTCCAAACCTTTTCGGTTTTGGAGATGTAATCTGCCATTGCCTGGCTTGTTGGCGATATGCAATGCTTTTCCTTCCAGTAATCCACGGTAAGGCCTACTCTGGCTCTCGCGTTCATTGACGGGCTTCCGCTTTTTGTGCAGAGGACGTGATCGTAAACATGCTCGATGCTCTTGCCCCCGAGACCGGGATCGTCGCGGGCTCTCTGCATCTCCCATGCATGCAACCGGTTGAGGCTTTCAAAGATTCCAGCCACGGCCTCATGCAAGTTCAGCCCTGGGTGAACGCTCAACTTATCGAGGTTGGCAATTCGCTCAAAGTTGTCCACAAAGCTATCCATTTGCTTGGTCAAGGGGCTCTGGTTCTTTTCGAGCTTGAGGTTGCCAGTCAGGATCTTGCCTGCCTCCCCAGTGTGCTTCTTGACAATGTCGGCAGATTCTGGGAAGTCCAGAGAAACCGATTCGACAATATCCGGAGAAGAAAAGACCACGAGGAGTTCGAGTGCGGACCCACCAACTATGAGAGTTTTCTTCGCAGCATCAACGCCCATGCCGTTCTCCCAAAGAACCTCGAGTTCGAGCTTCTTCGCCAGTCGCTCCAACCCGGCCTCACTGACAATGCCTTTGGTGCGCTTCTTGGCGGTTAGCAAGCTTCTGCTGGCCGTCCGGAGTGCAGGCTTACGCTCAGGGTCTCAATGACCGCATCCAACCTCTTTGCTCGCTCATCCTCAGTGCTCCTGCCCAGGGCGCCGAGGCCATCGAGACCTTGCAACCCGAGGTCCAGCCCACTCCCGATCTGCAAAGCATTGAATGCCGCTGCAGTCGACGGGCTGTCGAAATTGAAGGCAACATTCGAGGGGTGTCCCATAGCGGCGACAGATTGAGCCGTTGCAGGCGATTTCTTCACTTGCTGCGGTGAAGATCGGGGGCCGTGAGGAGAGAACGCAGCGTGAGCCGCCGAGAATGGGGTAGAAACAGGCGGTGTTGCAGCGGCGCCCTGCTGGGATTGCGACTGTGAAGGCGTTTTCCCTTGCTGTGAGAGCACTTGCTTCATGGCAGCAGCGCCTGTCTTTGGTGTCGCCATTGCTATTGCCTTATTTTCTTTTTCAAGCGGCCGAGGCCGTTCAAACATCGGGGTGTTTGCAAATCCACGCGACCTTCTTAAGCGCCACAGACGAATTAAATTTGAACTTGATAATCCTATGTTTTGAACTCTGGAAAATGACGAAACAGTGAATCCAAAGAGAGAGGACCTCTGAAGCTCAGGCGAGGCGTCGTTCCGATTGCTCGCCCATGTGACCTGGCCGGGTCCTTCAGCCAGTCAGCGACGCGCTACCCCACTCTATTTCAACTTCACTCCCAACAACCTCCTGGAACGAAACAAATTCATCTGGTACTCGCTCTAATTAAAGGGCGATCTCAAGCTATGGCTGGAGCTCGGGTTTTGGGTATCATCGCCGCTCTGATTAAACCCCGCAGTACCTCTGCTTGCCTTCAGGACGATAAGTGATCAATTTCTTTAGATCTGAACCGAGGCCACCCAGTTGGGGTAGACCGCACTTCAGGAGCTCGCTCTTTGGCTTCATCATCGTTCCAGTTCTTGCAGACTTTCTGCTTCCCTTTGGAGAGGGTAAATAGTCAGTAGTGCTACCATATCTCATGTTTAATAGCGAGGGCTATTTTTCTGTGTGAGGTGCACCAAAACACCCGGAATCTTGGGGGATAACTGGGATGAAGTGGGTTGTCATTAGACTGCAATAAGTTTACTCGTAGAGGAAGCAGACAGTCGTTCAACAATGTATGTAATCAATTGGGAGCCCTCGTCGCTGCAGACCCTTTGACCACAGGGTCTTTGGAACATTTCGCTCTCGCCCCTTGCTCTTGAACCTTACCCACCTACACCCCGAGAGTCGACGTCGTGGCTGTGGGAACCACAATTTTTGCAAGCTGGACAGCAGAAAATTGAGGACATCAGTTGTAGCGGTAGGAGAAAAAAAAGTGTTCTGGGCATCTCCTGCTTACTTCTAGAAGGCAGGACTTTCTTACTTATACTTGTAACTTTGCATGGAAACGGATACAGGCAGGGTCTCCTACGTCAGGCATCAAACAGATAATGTAAAAACACACAGAAGCGGGGGTTGAACCTCACAACCAACGACAATTTGTAAAAGAGGTAGAAGAAGGATAATTTATAGCTGACGAGTGAAGTTGCTAAATAGATACCCACTGACCGCGGCTAGAGGGTGGTCTTGCGAGCCGGAGTCTTCTGGAAGATATTGTACATAGATATGAAGCTTAACAAGTCAGCTATGTACATGTAAGGTAAGGTACTCAACAAACCATCAACTCCTCAGATCACATCATCGATGAAATCCACGCCTCCAGCAGCGATGCAGTAGCTAGGACTGGCAACATCTGAACAATTGGATTGGCACTCATGTCACTCATGTCAATCATAAATAGCATACCGACATATCAGGTTTTTGCGTTGTCGACTTTCCCAACTCCAGCTATTCCCAACAAGCAGCTAATTTCCACAGACCCCAAGACACCTCCCCAATGTGCACCCACCACAACGCCTTTAATCAGATCTCATCACATCACACCTCGTTGTGTATATAACAAGGTATAAAGCCAGAGCTCCCCACCTTCATCTTGCCCAGCTTTTCGGGTATCGTTCATAAAGTACAAAGCACAACAAAGGCGCCCTCCTCAACCCCCCAGAAAAAGGAGACCCCTAGCCTAGCGCAACCTCGCTCTCCTTGCCCCTCAAACAAAGACTGAAATCCAACCTCCCCCGCAGCTCCCACCATGCGCCGATCCGGCGCCAAGCGGACTGCCCTCGACCGACGAATGGGATACCGCTCTTCGAAAACCAATATGTACTACATATACACAGAAGACGCAGGCAAAAAGGTTGGCGCCTGTCGTCGTCACCGTCGCCGGAGCAATGCCAAAGTAAAAATAGAAAAGGTAATAAAATGCCCAGATGCAATGCCATGAGAAAATGTTACCCATCATCCTTTTCATGAACGCCCCCAGCCGGACCTCAGAACTCCGGGTCCCATATAGAGAAAATGGAAAAAAAGCACCACGCATGGGTAAAAGAAACGCGGCATCGACTCGGTGTGACGAGGGGCCAGGTCGAAGGATCATTAATGTCAACCGACTGCGAGACACGAATCTAGGACTCCGTCTAGGAAGTCACCGTCATTTGTGTCTGCGCCCTCCCACCACTGCTCGTCGATATCCATCGGGTCTGAGTTTGCGTGGTGACTGCCGATACCATTCGGTAGATTTTCTGCTTTGCTCTTGCCGTTCACGTTCGTGTCGGTCATTTCAACGTCCCCTACTTCCACGATCCTGTCGTGGCCGTCTATCCATGTGTAATCGTCCCAGTTCTCGAGTTCACCTTCCCTGTAGCCGTAGACCACTGAGCGCGCAATGACGGGGAAATTACCCATACCGCAGTCGCCGATTTCTAGCGCGATGCGTAGGTCCGTCATGCCCACCGGGCCGCGCTCGCTAGCGGCCTTGGCCTCGATTGGCAGTAGCCCGCTTTTATCACGGGTGACCTCACCGCGTAGAAACCCTTCTTCTTCCTTCGCCAGCTGCTTGCGGTACTTGTTGGTTTGGATCCAGCCGCCACCGGGACCAAAGCCGGCGTTTCCAGATTCACCAGGCCCGTTACATCGTGTCCGGCTGAAGATTGACGCCATGATCTCCTTGATGAACGTTTCGGTGGCGATCGACATGAATTGCGCCGCGTCTGGGGCGTGCCCCGATACAAGGCCGGCTTCGTAACACAGGGGGAGCATCCGAGCCTCAATATTACTGACGTCGGGGAACTCACCCGACTCTACAGCCAGGGGTTGCGCAAACCGCTTCCGGATCTCCAAGTCGAAGTCTGGGTCGTGTTAACTCGGGCACTCTTTGCGCGCACTGGATCGTGTACTTACTCATCCGGCTTAAACCGCCTGCGCTTGCAGGCACCTCGTTGGCCTTGGCTACTTTGAGCCGGCTAGACTCTGTGAAGACGCCGGCTAGGGACTCGTATGGGTCGAACTGGGAGACTTGTTAGCTGCTTGTTTCCCAGCAGGGGGTGGGCGGCACTGTTGGCTCACATCGTTATGTACGAGATCTTTGATCCGCCTCCTATCTCGCGTTGGGAGCTGCATAACGTCCCCCTTCAACCGCCGTTCCGTAGCATCGCCGGACACGGGCTTGCTGCCGGCCGTCGTCGATGGTTTGTCATTAGCACTGACCCAGGGCGCAAGGCCCTGGTCGGGCATCTCTCGCGTGACATTGCCGTATATGGCGGCGATAAGCTGATTGTGGAGGTGCTCCTTGGAGCCATCCTGGGATGTGAGTAAGGGGTCTATGCGCTCGCTGAACTCGGTTTGGTTGAGGCGACCTGCGCGGATAGAGATGTTAGCAACGAAAGGTTTTAGAAGCAGTCGTCCCGCAGCATGAAGGGGCAGAAGAGGGAAACGAACCGATCAAGAACTGGGTGGTGGCCTCCTTGTAGATGGTCCAACCCTCGGCGCCGATACTTGACTTGAGCGCAGTATAGATGGGTTCGAGGTCGATCCGGGCCGGTATTAATTGACTGGTCTTAGGCTTCTGTAACGAGGGTACCGACACATTGATCGACTTGGTAGAGAGGATGGGCGTCGTGAGGCTGATGGATGGCCGACTCAATGCGGCGGGGTTGATGTCGACCATGGTGCGAGGTTGCCTGCCAACTAGCCTTGAGTGGGCGATGCGGTCGGCGAAGGCCGGAGATGCGGCGGCGTCAGGGCAGTCGCGTGCGGGTAGCAGCACAGGCGCGACGCGAAAATGCAATCATTCGCGCATCAAATGGATGTCCAGGCTCATGCGATCGCGATTCCGGATTCAGATTGATGGATTTGGCATGCTGGCGCTGCCAAATGCGATGGTGCTGTCGCTGTTTCGGCCAATTCGAGGTTGTTGGTTACGTTAATTTTTGCGGAGCCTCCCAGGTCCCATCTGCCTCCCCAGCCGCGTGAGACCCCGCGAAAGGGAGCTCAAGCTTGCCGCAAGGTACTTCGTAACACACCAAAACTTGCCCGGTGCAAATGTACCTTCGCGCTCAACACTTCAGCGCCCCTGCGCTATCTTCGACCGCTGAAATCCACCCACCCACCCATCGCGTCTCCCTCACGTCGCGTGTTTTCGTGCCCCTCCAAACCTCCGAGTCCCAAGCGCAACAGCAATCTAAGACGGCCTACAACAGTCAACCCCTTGAGAAGGAAAAATATCCAATCGGGCAAGATGCAGCCATGTCCAACGAGCGCGGCCCCCGAGTTGCGAACGCAATCCACAGTTTGATTGACCATTTGGTGCCCAGCGATGCCCAGGACGACAGGGACTCGGCCGACGAGAGGCACGATGCCTGTTTCCAGCTTGCCCGATCGATATTTGAGAGGTGAGGGAGAGGTCTACGGCTCGCGCATCGCGATGCGGTTCGTTTTACAGCAACTGGCTAACCTTCCCATTCGTATCCTTTTAGGCCTGGCTCCCCCGCTATTTCGTCCGATGTAAACCATGCATCGGATCTCATCAAGAGGAAGCTCATCCAGAGCAATCCGAGCCAGGCGCTGCGTTTCTCAAACCTCTATACGCGGCTTCTTTCGCTGCCTGTCTTGAACCAAAAATGGGCCATCCTGTACCTGCTGTATCAGCTCTCCGACTCCCCAGATCCGAACGAACCCCTGCCGCTCAGTCCCCTGAGACAGCAGCCGGTGCATAGGGGTCCTTCGCGGCTTGCGGAGAAGGTATCCCGAGCATCCTCATCAAAGGCTTCTACCCCAGCCCCAGCTTCGGTACTGGAAGACGACGCCTTCAACGATGCCTTTGCTCCCGGTGGGTTGAAGAAGTTGCCCCCAGAGAAGTCGAGGCGTGACCCGGAGGAGGAGCGCTCCATCTCGCGAGCTGAGGATGTCTCCCCCAGGGTGGCAAGGGACGTTTCTTTGAAATCAACTCTGCTCGCCGATAATTCGCTCGAAATTGATCCCTCAGAGACAGCTCTCTTGCGAGACCTCCCCTTTACGCTCCAGGGACTCTCCTCCACAACACTGCCCTTCTCCAAAGAAACATCTCTAAGACTGCCGACGACATTACCGCCCCCCATAATTTCACTTCTACATACTCTCGCAGAACCCTCGCTGCTATACCGAGGGCTTAGCACATTCGTCAATTCCCCTGCCAAAGGCTTGCTCGGACAAAGCCTTCGGGCTGCTATTAGCAATGAGCTGCGTAACTATCTTACGCTTGTTGCAACACTCGAAGGTCAGATCCGCCACGCTCTTTCCGAGCTCGACAAAAATGCGCCCCGCGGTGGCATTGGCAAAGCTGGTGTTACCTTGAAACGATGCGTGGTGTGGACACGCGAGGCGACCATGGGCCTACGTCTCATGTCCCTGATTGCGGAGGAAAGTAACAGCAAGCAGGGTGGTCAGCTCATCACGCTGATTCACGGATTTTCGAACTCACATGGTGACCCGGTTGTTGGTGCCTTCGCCGAGCGTCTCCTCGCCGATGTTACAAGGCCGTTCTACGACATTTTACGGCGGTGGATCTACGACGGTGAGCTTTCGGACCCTCACCTCGAGTTTTTCGTCCGGGAGCAAAACCCCAACACAGAGGACCGGAAGGAGACCAAGGCTAAGGGCCAGGCCAGCGTCTGGAACTCAAAGTACGAGGTGGTGGATGCCATGGTGCCCAGCATCATCACAGCCGATTTCGCCCAAAAGGTCTTTTTGATCGGAAAGTCACTCAATTTCATCCGCCATAGCTGCGGCGATAGCCAATGGGTTGAAGCTTACAGCAAAACATCCTCAAAGGAGCTCCGGTACGGTGATACTGCCACGCTCGAGACGTGGATCGACGAGGCATACAAGACAACGATGCAGCGGTTGATGCAGCTCATGACTACTCGCTTCCACGTGTTCGATCACCTCCAGGCGCTCAAGAGTTACATCCTCCTTGGCCAAGGCGACTTCATCGCCCTGCTGATGGAATCGCTCGCCGCAAATCTCGACAGACCCGCCGGCGCGCAGTACCGCCACACCCTGACGGCGCAGCTTGAGCACGCTATCCGCGGCTCCAACGCTCAGTACGACAGTGACGAGGTGCTTCGCAGGCTCGACGCCCGCATGTTGCAGCTCAGCCATGGTGACATCGGCTGGGACTGCTTCACTTTAGAATACAAGATTGATGCTCCCGTTGACGTCGTTGTGACTGAATGGGGCAATCGCCAATACCTCAAGGTCTTCAACTTCCTGTGGCGCATCAAGCGCGTCGAGTTCGCCCTCGCATCTACCTGGCGCAAGTGTATGACCGGCGCCCGAGGTGTCCTCCAAACCTCTGAGGAAAAGGTCGTCCAGACATGGAAAAGCACTCGCGGTGTCCTGGCAGAGATGATCCACTTCGTCGGCCAGCTGCAGTACTACATCCTCTTCGAAGTCATCGAAAGCAGCTGGACCGAGCTCCAGAAAAACATCCGCAAAGAGGACTGCACGCTCGACGACCTCATCACCGCCCACACAAAGTACCTCACCTCCATTACACACAAGGGACTCCTGGGGGCCCGGAGGAGGCAGTACCACGACTCCACGAAAGACGCCGAGGGCGGCGACGGCGCCAACAACGAAGATCGGAACTCGTATATGGTACAGCTGAGCGAGCTTCTGCGCACCATGCTCGCATACCGCGATAGCGTCGACGGCCTATACAGCTGGAGCGTATCTGACTTTACGAGACGGCAGGAGGTCGACGCCGTAGGCCTGATGCGATGCGCAGCCAACAACAAGACCCCTTTGCCAGAAGACGACGAGAGTGGAGCAGGGGGGTTCGTTAAGTCCGAGTTTCCTGCGCTGCAAGAGCGGCTGCGGCAACTGGGGTCGGGATTCCGAACACGGCTGCAGATTCTGCTGGGCGACCTGGCTTATCAGCCGGATGTTGATATGCGATTTTTGGGCGTGTCGATGAACTTCAATGATGTGTATCAGCCCGTGAGGAGGAAATCCAAAGCAGGGGGCAGCGGCGGTGGCTCCGCGTCCGCCGTGAAGGCTTAGGGGTCTGGACAGGGGCTATCGACATCGACGCCACCGGAGCTGTTGGGGATAGGCTCGGCGTTTGGTTTGGGAATACGTATGTGATTGGTTGCGTTGTAGGGCAGTACACACGCTGTCGGGTGCTCAGACAAGGGCGGATCAGGAAGGTCACCGGAAATGTAACCAAGAGTTCGTACTGATGAGGCGGCGTATCATGTTGTTTTAACACGTGGTCATGGGTATGGTCGGAGCGAATGAATGGCATTAGTATCAGTATTGTGTAGTCGCAATGCAACTCCTATGGAAGAAAAGAAAACAACCACAAATAATAATCCGTTTCCTCTCTGCTCTGTGCACTCTGCCCATCCCATTCAACCTTGACCTCTCCGGATTACGACGCGATCCGTCCGTCCACCCCCTAGAATTCCATCAGCGCCGAATGTATTTATCTACATCCAATCTGGTGGTACGGCTCCCAGCGCGAGGCCGGGAAGGTTTTGGAGAAGTCGCTGACATGATCAAAGCCGAACCAGGCTACCATTCCGTTGGCAGAGCTAAAGGATGAACGTGTTGATTAGTTTACGGAAACAAAAGGTGAGGGAGAAGTAAACTCACTTGCAAACCGACATTACGGCACTGTCTGCAGCGTCGTTGTACCCCCAGGAGATAGTAAACTTATCACACGGCCCGCGAGAGTACTGGTGACGGATGTTAGCCCAACAAGTCACGATTTTCCTGTCATTGATCTTACCCAGCTGTCCTTGGGTTCCGTGTCGGTTATACGCAGCTCACAGCGAACCGAGTCTCCCTGCGTCGTGCTGATCTCGAAGGACGTAAAGATTGTCTTAGACTCAGCGTCCCAGACTATTTGACACACAATGAGATTGGCTTTGGTTCCCGGCATTGAGGCCATTGAAGCAAGTACTCACGTCTGCGCAACTGCGAAATCTGCATCTTTCCCAGGTCGCCCGGGTCTTGTCTCACCACAAGGACATCCTCGTCACCGTCATCGTCATCATCTTCGTCCTCCTGCGAGCCTTGCGGGCCCAGCGAGCCCAGCGAGCCAACGGCATATGCAGGGCGCGTAGGCGAGTCCATGATGATGCCAAACTCGCTGAACTCAGTCTCGCGGAACGAGAAGAAGGCGTATGCATCAGCTTCCAAGTCAGTGACGACAACCGTGATGAACGTCTCGTTGGGATCGCCAGTAACGTTCCAGCCGCCATTGACCACGAAACGCTGGTCGCAGTACTGTGAGGTGAAGTCAGATTGCGGGGTGCCTTTGACTGTAAGGAAGCAGTCGATGTCGTCCCCGGAGTCCGAGTTCTCTGTAAGGCCGAAGGAGTACTGGCACTGGCCGTCTGCCGGGGAGCAGGACCGTCTGAAGCTGTACAGCGTCCAGAAGCCGACGATTTCATCGGCAAACACCGGGCTAACGAGGGCCCAAAGGGCGAGAAGACGGGAGGGGATCATGATGTGATGATGTGCTACTGTGCTAAATTTGTTGACGTGCTATTGTGTGGATCTTGTTGAGTGCAGTCTTGCTGAGCGCAGTGTTGAGTGCAGAAGAACGAAGAAAAAGGGTTCACCGTCTCGCGTTTTAGACTAGGTCTGAGTCTCAACTTTGTTGGTAGGTACAATACACTCGGTCTTGACTACGATACCTTCCTTGCCCGAGTGAGGAGCCTTCGGCTAGTATTTATGGTCTGGCAACTGCCAGCGTTCTGGAGTCTGGCCCAGGGAAGCTGCATGTAGATCTAATTAAGACAGCGGAAGCACAAGATGCTAGTAACAGCACACCGGCCACGCTTTCATCGCTCTAGATGTACTCTGGATGTAACATGGCAGGAGAGAAGACCAAGCCTGCGTCCTGTCAAATGCGCCTACCCGATTGTCTTGAGCTGTGGGGAATGCATCAAAGAGTGGCAGGCAACCGCAGCCCGTCGACACAATGCGCCAGCTGTTTCCTGCCGTCTTTCTTCTGTGTTACCGGAGAGCCACGAGCACAGAGCAGATGCCCGCTACAACCTACCTACCTTAGGAGTGACGAATAGACATGGGAAGGTTCTGGCCTGTCTTCAACTAGGTAGGTACGTAAGCACGATGGTGATGTTTGTTCCCGGATGGCCTCCGCCCGTGTCTCAAACTGAATCGGCTCCGGACCGATGGGACTGGGTACGACGTTGGCAGCGAGGGCTTTTGAGAGTTCGGGGCATCTTCTGCCACAATGACCGCGAACGGCGTGTACCAGGCGAGCGTCTATCCCCTAAAGCAGCTGAACACGGCGTCGTACGAAATCTGATGCTCTGCCGAGGGCGTGGGCTCGGCTATGATGCCCGCCTATCTGGTCCTATCACAAGGGGGACTGTTGTTGACAGTGGGAAAAAGTAAGACACGGAGAAGTAAATATAAGAGCAAGTGTAGAACCGAGCCGGTGTGGTCTGGAAACGCGCCCCTTCACCACCCCCACACCAGCGGTGGTGTGCGTAAGGAAACACACGAAAGCACATGACACCGGGCGAGAAACTTGGGACTCAGACACTGGCTCTGTGGTTTACGGGGAACCTTACCACACGATGGAACTTATTGGAAGCCTCGCGTTGAGTATGGAGTTGGACGATCGAAGACGACGGAGCCAACAAATATATGTACATAGTTCGTAGGTACCTTACGTTGCTCACCGGCACCCATCAAACTTGACGTAGCACATCGCGGTGCCGCGACCCGCTGATGCCGATAGAGTACCGAATAAATACCAAAAAGATAGGGATAATAAGACTCACCCCGAGCGGGTGTCTCTATTCTGCCTCGGGTCGCAGAGACCCAGAACTCAACCAGATATCCAAAGCCTCATAATGGTTAAAATCGACTCTTGCTTTGAACAAACTGAGTAAGTCAACGGTTAGCAAATTGTGTTTGGAACTTGACATCCCGCGTGGAGGTCAAGGTGCCGGCAAGTCACACCGATGCCGGTACGCACGATGCCGGAATGCGGAACACGACATCGGCATATTTCTCCGCTGGGATTGCCGTCCCACACTCAGAAGCGCACACCGCCTGATAGACGAGAATGATGGGGTGCAGATCCGGATAGGTACGGCCGCATGCCGTGGCGGTCAGTCGAGCAATTGTTCAAAGTGAAGGTTGAGGGCCACACTCGCCACATTCAGGTTCAGGTAGCATATCTCTCTACAAGTAGTGTAGAGGGATCGATAGCCTCCTGGACAGCCACTCAGAGACCGTCTTCTGAAAATGGCATTGAAGGAGGTGTGGTGGGTTCTGCCGCGCCCATTGGCTAGGCGCTACAAATATTACCAGCCGATTATGGGCGAGTAAACATGTTGAACATGTGGGACTGGACAAGATCAACGAGAGGGGGGAGAAAGGAGAGGGGTAGAGGCGAGGGCTGAGGAGTTCAAAAAGCCTGAAATGAGGTGATGAGGTGCCCTCGTGCTGTGCTTGCTCAGGATGCTCGGCTCGTAACAGTGTAGGGAACTTGGGTTGGTTGCACTGTACAGACTGCATGAAAACCAAGTCCATGGAGGAGAAGGCTGCCGTCCTGTGGTTAATGTGATTTCGGGATGGGCACGGGAATTGCGAGGCGCCAAGCGCAGACAAACATATCGGATCGGATGGGACAGGCGCCGTGAGAGGCGCGAGATAAGCTTGCCGCGCCGTGCTTTCCCGGCGAGGCGGCACTGTTCCTGGAAGAGACCCGAGCGGGAAGAGGCAAGACACTGAGGCAGGCGAGATAACTGAATAACACCAACGACATGAACAACACATATTTAGGGCCAGCGTCGCGCCCTCTCCATCACACCGCTGGAGGATCGGTGCTTGGGACTCACTATGTCTTTGAGGACTGCACGCTTTGCGCAAGGCTCACGCAGAAAACGGACACGGCTGATAGAGATTCGCCAGTTCTTGGATGTGGTTTTGGGCAGGCCAATGGGGTGGCCACTGCTGGGCCTCACAGACGGGCCAGGTTCGTTTCATCAACGACCACGCCGACCCCTGGCTGAGAACCCTGGCGAGCCTAGGGGATCCCTCCAGCAGATCGCCTGGCGGGGCCTCGCCTCGTCAGCCAGTCAGAGCCAATCGACCCCACACTGGGTCCTTTTGGCGCTGGGCTACGCGCCCGTTAAACAAAACGCTGGACCATGATGATTGGCTGGCTCTTTCTGATAGGGCCTGCTCCACGGCCGCCAGCAGCCTGTCCTTGCTCGTCCCACCACAACCTCAGGTCTCGATCCCACGTTGAGGTCGGGCAAGCTTCCCAACGGCAGCTGATCGGCCAATTCTCGAGACCCGTCCCGTCCACATTGAAGCCATGATTGGCTTCGGCCGGGGCTCCCTGGCCAGGCGGTGCACTGGTGCCAGACCTCCAACCAGCGGCAAACCGTATCGCTGGATTCTGGATCTGCAAATAAGCCCAACCCAGTGAGCGCGGGGTATCAAGCTCCTCGAGATGACGACTACTGGCCGGGCCGGCAGAGAGACAGAAAGGCGGATGGCAAGGTTAGAGGTCGGCGAGGCTCTAGATGAGCCGCCTTGGTGCGTTCTCGAAGCGCGAAAGTGGGCGCAGGAATGGAAATCCTCCAAGCCGGAGCTCGCTCGAATATAATCGAGGCCGCAGTCAGGCCAAGATAGGTCCGTCGTCTGAATTTTTGGTCTGTAATTTTTTTCGCCTTTTCCTTTTGAATTGTCCTGATCTTGCGGGCTTGTTTGTTCTCTGTATTCGGCTCCCTGGTGGATGTCGGTTCTCCCGGGTTCTTGCTTCAGTCTTGTCGTTCCATTCCCACTGTACTGTGTTACCTCGCCCCCGTGCAAACAAGCGGGGAGAACTAGGTGACCGGATGTCCTATATCTGCACACCACCCACCACTATTCTCTTTTGGTCTTCTTCTCCATGACCTAGAGGTTTTTAGCTGCGTCGGCTTTGCGGTATTTACTTACTCTGGACGTCGATCCCGGCATAGGTAGCGGGGGATTGATATGTTTCCCGTCCCCAGCCAACGATACGCAACACTCCTGTGCTTGGCCATCCGAGGATTCTGCTGCCGTGCCTCTCGGGATCGGATACGCAGTAACAACCCTCAACTCTCTCCAGGAGGACATTTTGAGCTTTGAACGGCCCAGACAGTCAGGATGGCTCCTACATGGTCATACATAGCCCCCAGGGACGGCGACTCCGTCTCTTCAGACTCGACCTCGACGTCAAAGCTGGACACCGGGGCCATCGCCGGCATTGCATGTGCGGCTGGCGCTCTATTCCTCGGCGGGATCGGGTTATTTGTGGTTTACTGGCGCCGACAAAAACACTTCAACAAAGAGGATGAAGTCTGCCAGAGACCCGTTGAAGAGATGAGCCCCTTTGCGTGCCAAACGCCCCCGGCTTACACCTTGGATTACAAAATGAACCGATCTTCCAGCACAACGGGAGGCAGCATATCCTCTTTCACCCACTCTCCCGATCCCATCAGGCCAGACTCCTTCTCTCCTCTTGGGGGCATGGTGAGTGCTATGCCCACCCACCCGGCCTATATCCCTCGAGCTTTCGTCCGAGGCTCGACACCGGCTCCACTGCCACCAACCCCTGAGGAGGAGACACTTCGACTCCCGCCCCGGCCATCATCACCGCCGTCACCACCACGACGTGTACATCACTACAAATCCCAACCCGATGATCTCATGATCCAGGCCTACCTCCAAACCACCGACGGCAAGCGTGTGCCCAGCGAGATCATCCACTTCGCATTATCAGAAGATGAGCGCAGCCGCATCCCCTCCCTATCCCCCTCTGAGCACAGCGGCGCCTCGTCCACGCTCCCACTCCGCCAACCCCAACACCGAACGGGCCCTCCTCCTCGGGGCATCGCCGTCCCGGGATTGGCAATCCCCACCTTCGCACACTCACGGCCATCACAACCCTCCCCGCCACGGCTACAAATCGACACCTTCAGCAACAACAGCCAACCCAGGACCACCAGCCGCGAGCGCGGCATGGAAATCACGGCGCCAGCCGCAATTTCGCTCCCACTCTCCCAGGCGCAACTCCAGCCCTTTCGTCAAAAATATCACCAACATTTAGCACCAGCACCGCTCCCACAGCGCGCTGCTTATGATGAACAGCCCGCTATATTCATACCGCCCACCCGTCCAGCTGTGAGGGAGCGACCTGTCGCTGCTCATACCCCGACGATCGGTCGGGCAGTGACTTCCAACCATCGCCGCGTTAACTCGGCTGATAAGCGGATTGGCGACTGGATAGCTTCGCAACCGAACTTTCGGGATGGCAGGAAAAATCACCAGGCTGAGGTCCCACCGGATGGCGACGTCTGGTGACTAATCCATCTCTTATTTCTGTATGTCAACATGATTGGGAAGGAGTTTAGGAGGTTTGACCACGATTGGTCTGGTCGGCAGGGTTGCCTTCTTCGGAGTTCAGGGATCAAACAGGAGGCACAGATTGGATATACCTATTTGCTTTGGGAGGATTATTCTTGTAAAAGCAAACACTCATTATAATCACAGACTCGGAGGTGGAGATTTAGCTCCTGCGCATCTTTAGTTGGTGTGAACCGGTGATAAATTCATACACTGATCGTCATCTCGTACAACTCGTATTTCTGCCGTGACCAATATGTGACTAGCCTAGGCGATGGCCCGAACCTCTTGTCTTCCAGGAATCGGGCAGCACAGAGCCAGTCGAAGCGCCTGTGCTACGTCCTGGTGCCGCAGCCGCAGCCGCAGCTGCAGGACGGACAGCTGTTCCATATCCCCGTTGAAAAAATCGAGGTGTTTGAATAAGCCGGGACACAAAAGCCGGCGTTGCCAGCATATTGGGGCCCCCACCAAACTCGGGCCACAAGCGGAACAAAAAGTCGTGCAAGTGAGCAGCCAGAATGCCACTGAACTGCAGAGCCACTGGCCCATTGGTGAGCGCTGACATAATCAACATGCAGTAGGGAAGTGCCTGTGCTGGGATTGTGAAGAAGAAAAAGTTGGCTTTCTGGCCGCGTTGATCTTGCGTGGCGGTATAACACATGGCAACGATAAGAGCTTGGAGATAGAAGGGCGAACCAAAGTACAGTTCGTTTAGAACCTGTCGGATATTAGTTACGACTCTTGGCTAAAGCGTGTAAAATAATATGAAGAAATGGTGCATCGGAGAGCGATATCATCCGTATTGGAATGTAGGGAGCTTGAAACCACCCGGTGTGAACAATGCGTATCACCCGAGTCATCCATTGAGCTAACCCACCCATGTCTGCACCCCGAGCCATACCCATAAAGCGAAAGAGGGCAGGCCAAGGACACAGGGGTAATCTTCCTCATTTCCAGGAACCGCTGTAGTTGGGAATAATAGCACTATGCGGGCAGATATAACGAGGTGCATTGGTGAAGAAGGGGGGGATGACAGGAAGAAAGGTGACCTACAATGATGAAGCCGCCGACTGTGATCAAGTACCAGAGAACATCCTCTCTCCTGCCGAACTTAGGGTGTCCGACCTCTAACGAGCGCAGGTTTTGATACGCCCACAGGGGGTCGAGAATCAACTGAAGTCCATCACCGCTGAGCAGAAACGATGTCACGAGCCGCCATATTTCAGGAGGGAATCGCAACAGTCTGTGTGTGCTGAAGTAGATTTGGTAGCCGTCTAGGAAAGGTGTGAAATGAACGGCGAGCGAAGTGACCACGATGGCTGTCGCTAATGTCCTGGGAGAAGAAGTTAGTTCAGTGGGGGGATAGAGGGGAGCGAGTTGCTTACCTAGCCATTGGCGGCGCCGCCCAGTACGCATCCAAGATTTCCGACATCTTGGGTGTTGAGGAAAAGATGGTGCGGTTTGTTTGTGTGGTGTGCGCTGAGTCTTCAAATGAAGCTCACTGGTGAAGAGCACGGTTCAGGGAGGCATGTTGTTGAAGGAAGTTCGGAGCCGAGGCCAAGCTCCAATTGGTATTCGTGGCTTTTTGGAAGGATGGAAGGACAACGAAAACCGCACCAGTCAGCCGAAAAACAGCCGGCCTTTTAAGGCGGGAGCTCCTGTGGGTCTGAAGGAGCTTGGGCCGCGGAGTGGCTTGGCGCCAAAGCATGGAGTAGGCGTGACCCCAAAATTCTTCAAGACTGATAGCGGAGCGAAGTGGCGGGGCATGACAGCCGGTTAGAGTTAGGTATGTGACTCAAGAATAGGGAGAGATAGTAGCATTCTTGTTTGTTGTGACAGCGCTTTTTGCGTTTATTAATTTGAGCTTGAGAAAATAGAAGGCCTTTCTTCCCGTCAGAGCATTGTGACTTGTGTTTCAGACCGCAAGGCAAGGGCATTCCGGTACCGCTCACATTCGCTTCAACTTGCGGTGGGCTTTTCCCTGACGCAACTGCTTGTGCACATTATCGAAGTAGACCGCCATCCCAACTCGGTGAGAGTCGGCACCTCGAAACTACAATGGGTGGAATCAGAGGACCCCTACTGGGCCAATTGAGTCCAGTTCCCGGCCAATTGGCCCGCAATGCTCAACGGGTTTTGACCCGGTGCTATTCTGCGCCCGTTGGATCCATCCCCGCGGCCAAGAAGAAGTACGTGCCGACCAAGGGAACGTACCCGCTCGGTTTCAGGGCCTCGGGTACGGTGGTGGGAGTCAAGCCGGGAAACACCACAAAACCCGATCTGGCGTTCCTGGCATCGGACCGGCCTTGCGCTGCCGCCGCCGTCTTCACCAAGAACAAGTTCCAAGCGGCGCCGGTCACCTTCAGCCGCAACCTGCTGCAAAGGGGGAACAACCAGGGCATTCAGGGTGTCTTGGTCAACTCGGGATGCGCCAACGCCGTCACTGGCAAGGGAGGGTTGGAGGATGCCGCCAAGATGGCGCGCGAGGCTGACAAGTGCTTGGGGAAGAGCGACGGGACAATTGTTATGAGCACCGGCGTTATCGGCCAAAGGCTACCTATCGACAAGATCGTCAACAATGTCCCGGCCGCACACAAGGCGCTGGGGTCGTCTCACGAGCACTGGTTGACCTGTGCCAAGGCAATCTGCACAACCGACACCTTCCCCAAGCTCATCTCTCGCACCTTCAGCCTGCCTTCTTCTCCATCGACTGAGTACCGGGTCGCTGGCATGACGAAGGGAGCCGGTATGATCCATCCCAACATGGCTACGTTGCTGGGAATCATTACCACCGACGCCCCTATCTCGCCCTCCGCTCTGCCTTCACTTCTCAAGTATGCGGTCAACCGGTCGTTCAACAGCATCACCATCGATGGCGATACGTCGACGAACGACACTGTTGCTCTGTTGGCGAACGGCGCCGCTGGGGGAGTCGAGGTCGTTGAGGGTTCCGCCGACTACGATGCGTTCTGCGCGGTTCTGACTGGGTTTGCGACTGAGCTTGCCCAGCTGATTGTCCGCGACGGCGAGGGAGCAACTAAGTTTGTCACTATCCGTGTGACCGAGTCGGCAAGTGAGGACGCCGCCAGGCGCATTGCTAGCACGATTGCTCGCTCGCCATTGGTGAAGACGGCGCTGTATGGCAAGGATGCTAACTGGTGTGTGCTGCCTTCCCGATAAACTGAAATTGGTTCCGATACTAACTAGCTGCGTACTAGGGGACGAATTCTGTGTGCTACTGGGTACTCGCTGGTCTCGGAACCGGGGATGCCGATTAATGACGTCCCTGAGATCGAAGCTGAGAGGACGAATGTGTCCTTTATCCCTACTGATGGAACAGCTGAGCTCAAGCTGTTGGTAAACGGTGAACCGGAGCAAGTTGACGAGGTAAATTATCTGGCCGTTCTCCCGAGACTGATATGGACAGATGCTGACTAGAGGGTAGACGAGGGCTGCCGAGATTTTGGAGCACGAGGATCTCGAGATTCTCGTGAGGCTCGGCACGGGCGACAAGGAGGCAACTTATTGGACTTGTGACTACAGCCATGAATATATGTTAGTGGACACCCAACCCCGGAAGTGACCTTACTAAACTCACACACCTCAACAGTACCATCAACGGAGACTATCGTACGTAGGTTGGTCGGCGTATAGAGCGCCAGGCAACCCCTCCGGATATCTTGGTCTGTTACTACTGAAAATTGTATTACGGACCGTGGGGCTGGATTTTAAGAGCCGGCACAGGAAAACTGTCAAAATTGACCGTGCTTGATTGTTGTTAAACCCCAAAACATAGACAACCTCGAACCACTCACACAAGTCCAAAGAGCTCACTCATAGGGGCTGCCATGGCGCAATAGACTAGAAATTTATTCCCCTAAGGTATGAGCTTTTATTTCGAATATATATACATTTATATCATACCGCATTTGATCCCCAGCACCAGGATGGCCTCCGTTCCATGCTTTTTTGGAGGGGTTTGAAGTGTAGATTAGCTCATGAAGTGCCAAGCATTATTAGAGTATTTAGGCCCTGGAGTAGAACGCTGTGTCGTTGGTGGCGCACGAGCCACCATTTCACATGCAAAAGGACAAGCATGCACCTTCAAAATGTTCAGATAACATCAACAGCCTTCTGCTCATAATCTTTGTCCCGTGGTCAGAGCCTAGTCAGATCGAGTGCTTCTTTATACGCCGCACTCTTAATTACGGCGTCTGAGAAGAACTCAGATACAAATGTCCGCATAGTCCGCTGAAGGCCAACCCCCAAACATTCGATTCTCAATCACCGTTTGGTGCCTATCTACTAAGATAATTTACGACGGTTAGCTGCCCAACATGGAGAAGTTCTCCCAGTTTCGCGATAGAGGCAAGCTTCTACTCCACAACCGCCGCTGTGGCAGAAAAGTACATCCAGCTAACTGGAAAACCCCCACATGAAGGCTCGGGTGTCTCTCCGTTCCTCCCAGCGACAACGCCGTCATCGACCGTGTCTGCAGTCCTACGCGTGTTTCTGTTCCTCTTCCGCCTCCCCATCTTCCTCACATATGCAGGGTTCTACTTCCTCTTCCTCCACCATCTTCCCCTACCTGTCGTAGGGCGCAAGCTCCTCCTCTGGGGCTTCATGAGCATCCCTGGCATCTGGTGGGTAGACCTACAGCTCGACGGCGTCAAACGCGGCGCGCTCTCGCAGCAACCGGCCTCCCGTGTACCTCACCCGCAGTCCATCATCGCCGCCAACTTCACCTCTCCGCTCGATGCCTTGTACCTGGCCGCCGTCTTCGATCCCATTTTCACCATCAGCTATCCCGGCACCCGTAAGGTCCGCCGCATCGGCCTCGTTCAAGCGATGTGGATCGCCCTCTCTCCCGCCCAGCTCTCACCGGCCCCCTCCCCTCCAACAGGCCTCACAGACCTCCGCGCCCTGCTGGACCGCAACCCCGGTCGGGTGATCGCCGTGTTTCCCGAATGCGCCACCACCAACGGCAAGGGCATCCTCCCCCTGAGCTCATCCCTCCTGACCGTCCCGTCCGACACCGCCATATTTCCGGTCAGCATGCGCTACACTCCACCGGACGTGACAACACCCGTACCCGGCGCCTGGCCAGCCTTTCTTTGGAAGCTCTTGTCGCGCCCCACACACTGCATTAGAGTACGCATCGCCGAGGGGATGCACAATACGAGCGCGGCCTCTAACGGAACGAGCGGACATGACTCCTCCTCCTCGATTTCGTCACCCCCAACCCCTCTAACAGGAGACGACGACAACGCCACGGTCGAGGAGCGCCGGATGCTTGATCGGGTGGCAGATGCGTTGGCGCGGCTTGGCCGGGCGAAGCGGGTGGGGCTCACAATCCGGGACAAGAAAGCCTTTGTTGAAGCGTGGAAGAAAGCTCGGAAATGATGGTACTTTGCTTTGGCACCCGACTTCCTGATATGACCGTATGAGTGACGATGCCTATACCTACGCAATGACGGCTCGGCCTGCAGAGGTCTGGGTGAGGGAATTAAAGAATCTGCATTTTCAGGCGCGGGCCGCCTCGTCGGCAGGGATTTTGCTTACCTCGGGGCGAGGAAAAGCATAGTTAGAATTACGCATAGTTTACTTCGCGAGAGGTCACACTCAATTCATAAGCAGTCCCAATTTCATGTGCTCAGCTGTATGGCATATGTATATGCTGAAACCGGCGCCATGCATGGCCATCAACGGTGCGGAATTTTGAACGGATAAGTCTTCGTCTCCAAAGCAATTCCATTCGAATCCAGCGACAATACTATACGCAGCAGAGGCGCCTTTTCCATGCCCAGCCCATTTGTACATAGGAGAGAAAGACAAGAAAAGAAGAAAGCTTATGTACACCAGAACCCAGAAATACCCCCTTTTCAGGGATGGCTCTTGTTATCTTACCCCTTTCCATATTACCTGATGGGTATTTTTTATATTGGACCATCCGTGACACAGCCACGGCTGGCGTCGCTCACCAGCTGCGCGTACTTCTTCAGCGTGCCCTTGTTGGCCTTGGAAGGCGGCGCTTTCCACTCTTTCCTCCTGCGCACGAGCTCCTCCTCAGGTACCTCGAGGTCGAGCACCTTCTTCTCAGCGTCGATGATGATCTTGTCGCCGTCACGGACTAGGCCGATAGGACCGCCCTCCATCGCCTCGGGCACGATATGGCCGATAAGGAAGCCGTGGCTGCCGCCGGAAAAGCGACCGTCTGTGATGAGCGCGACGTCCTTGCCGAGGCCAGCACCCATGATGGCAGAGCTGGGCTTCAACATCTCGGGCATGCCAGGGCCGCCCTTGGGACCCTCGTAACGGATGACAACGACGGTCTTCTCGCCCTTCTTGATCTCACCGCGCTCAAGGGCCTCGATAAAGCCGTCCTCATAGTCAAAGACCCGGGCGGTTCCCTCGAACCGAAGGCCCTCCTTGCCTGTGATCTTGCCGACGGAGCCGCCGGGTGCGAGCGAACCGCGCAGGATCTGGATATGTCCCGTGGGCTTGATGGGGTTGCTGAGCGGCCGGATGACGGGCTGGTCTTGGGTGAAGTCGGGGAAAGACGAGACGTTCTCCTTCATGGTCTTGCCCGTGACGGTGATACCTGAGCCGTCAAGCAGGCCTTCCTTGAGAAGGAACTTGAGAAGTGCGGGCGTACCGCCCACCTTGTACAGGTCTTCCATGACATACTTACCAGACGGCTTCAGGTCGGCAAGGAAGGGTGTCCGGTCTGAGACGGCCTGGAAGTCGTCGATCGTGAGCTTGACACCAACGGAATCGGCAATGGCGATCAAGTGCAGCACGGCGTTAGTGCTGCCACCAAGGATGTTGACCACGATCATCGCGTTCTCGAACGCCTGGCGGGTGAGAATATCTCTAGGCTTGATGTCCTCCCGGAGCAGATTCTTGATCACCTCGCCGACGCTCTCGCACTCAGCCTTCTTGCTGGGGTGTTCGGCAGGGAAACTGCTGCTTCCGGGAATCGTCATTCCGAGTGTCTCAATCGCCGACGCCATCGTGTTAGCTGTGTACATGCCGCCGCATGCGCCGCCGCCGGGGCAAGCGTTACGGACGATATCGAACCGCTGCTGCTCGTTGATCTCGCCCGAGAGATACTGCCCGTACGCCTGGAAGGCGCTGACGATATCGATGGGCTCACCCCCCTGGCTGCACCCAGGCCTGATAGTACCGCCATACACCATGATGCTGGGTCTGTTGACACGGCCCATGGCGATAAGTACACCCGGCATGTTCTTGTCGCAACCCGGCAGGGAAACGTTGGCGTCATACCACTGTCCCTGCATGACCGTCTCGATGCTGTCGGCAATAATCTCTCGGCTCTGCAAGCTGTACCGCATTCCGGTAGTTCCCATGCTAATTCCGTCTGAAACACCGATGGTGTTGAAGCGCATGGGGACGAGCCCAGCCTTGGCGACGCTCTCGCGTACAATGCCCGAAAGTTCGAGCAGGTGCATGTTGCAAGGGTTGCCCTCGTACCAAACCGACGAGATGCCGACCTGGGGCTTGTTCATGTCGTCCTCGCTCATGCCGGTAGCGTACAGCATTGCCTGCGAGGCACCCTGCGACTTGTGCTGTGTGATAGTCGAGGACACCTTGTTGAGCTGCTTCTCCTCAGCATGACGGCTAGCGGAGCTGGACAGAAGACGCCTACAAACGCCGGTGAGCCTCCAAACCACTTAGGAGCATGAATTGGGCGTCCAAGCATACAATTGGGTCCTCAATGGTAGCAGGCGGGCGTTGGCCAGAGCTCTGGGGGCTCCAGCTCGAAGAAGCGTTTGTGGGATCATGATGTAATGGCGGTGACGGATCAAAAGATACTAATGGATTAAACAAGGAATAGGAGAAGAAAAGGATGGGTGATCCTATTCGCAGCCCACAAGCAGGAGACACCGCGGGGAAAATATGCGAATGGAGCCGTGACTCAAAACTCGACCTTTGAACGGTTTGAACAACGGGCGAGATCGGGGCTCCAAAAATTCTGACCGCTGGTTGTCAACCGCGCCCTGTGAGAAGGCACAGGGACGGGGGCTATCACCCTCTTATCGATAGCACAGACCAGCAGGAAAGAGGGGACCAAGGTGCAGCGGGGGTCGCACCAGAGCCCAATGCCTCACCTCGGGTTACAAATCCTCTCTAAAGTGCCGGAGCTCAAGTGTGCGACCGTAGGATGTAATTCATAGAGGGGCCAAGTTTGTTAAACCTTAAGCCTAAGCCTGAACTTCCAGGTTCAAGACAGCCTCAATGCCCTGTGCCTGGGAAGGTAGGTAGTTGGCTGGAACAGGGCTGCGCCGCAGACAATGGAACCTGGCTTGGCCTGGGTCTGACAACTGTCCAGCGTCGGACGTTTTGCTCAACTTCTAGCGGAGATGCAAACCTACGCTAGCAAATGACTAAGTATGGAATAGGTGTGCTTCTGAGATGGGCCTCAAATAACCCGGATTGTCAGTGAGTCAGTGTAGGAACGGGAGAGGAACTGGCCCAAGCTGGGCGAATCGGACAACGGCAAGGATCATGGAGCTGTATCGGATGGTTTTGCTCCAATGAGGCGCCACAATCTCCTGATCGCATTTTCCGGAATCCGCGGATCCAATTCACGTCTTCAAATGAACACCCATGAAAAAAAATACGAAAATTCGCCTCGACATCCGTCTGAACAGCCCAACACCTATTAACGCTGACGCGGCTACCAGATCGTCTCAGGTTGCTTATATTCTCGCCTTCCGTCTCTTATTTATCGCACACCAGCTCCTACTCCTGTTGTGCACCTCCCGCCAATCCCGACGCATCCGGCTCTCGCGCGACTCTTCGCTCCTCAGACAGACCACAGTCGACTGTTGACGCCACCACGATGCCCGGCCGGACACTGCCGACCTTCACGGCCGCCCAGGTCGCGTCGCACAGCTCGGCCAAGTCTTGTTTTGTGACCGTGGGGAACAAGGTCTACGATGTGACAGACTTCCTCGATGCGCATCCCGGTGGTTCCGACCTCGTCTTGGAGTACGCCGGGAAAGACGTCGCAGACATTCTTCAGGATGAATCGTCGCATGCGCATTCCGAGTCGGCCTACGAAGTGCTGGATGATTCGCTGGTGGGATTTCTCGCTGCGCCAAATGGAGCCAGTGCCAACAGCAAAGCAACATCGACTGCTGTGAGCAATGGGGTGACAAATGGGAGCGCGGTGAACCCTCGGACGGGCATGGCCTCAGAAGAGGATCTTAGCAGGGACACAAATATCGACGACGATTACAACACGCACAAGTTCCTCGATCTGAGCAAACCGCTCTTGATGCAGGTCTGGTATGGAGGATTCTCCAAAGACTTTTATCTGGAACAAGTCCACCGGCCTCGCCATTACAGGGGTGGAGCGTCCGCCCCTCTGTTTGGCAACTTCCTGGAGCCGCTCTCCAAGACTCCTTGGTGGTTGATTCCCGTCATTTGGCTACCGCCGGTGGTTTACGGCTTGTATCTTTCCCGTGGGGGGTACGCCAACGTCTTTAACCAGGCTGCTGCCTGGGGCTCTGGCCTTGCCATCTGGACTCTGCTGGAGTACATCCTACACAGATTCCTATTCCACCTCGATGAGTATGCCACTTTATTGCTGCCAATTTCTCCCGACCCTGCTTGCTAACGTACCGCGCTAGGTGGCTCCCCGACAATCGGGTTGGTCTCACCGCTCACTTTTTGCTCCACGGTATTCACCACTACCTCCCTATGGACAAGTACCGGCTGGTCATGCCCCCCACGCTGTTTATTGCCCTCGCGACGCCTTTTTGGAAGCTTGCTCACGCAATCTTCTACTGGGACTGGTCTGTTGCAACAACGGTGTATTGCGGCGGCATTTTCGGATACATCTGCTACGACCTCACACACTATTTCCTCCACCACCAAAATCTCCCGCTTTGGTACAAGCAACTGAAGAAGTACCATCTCCAGCACCACTTTCTTGACTACCAGAACGGTTTTGGCGTCACAAGCCGTTTCTGGGATACTGTTTTCGGTACCGAACTTGCGCCTCCTGTTATGAAGACCAAGTAGCCCTCCTACGATTGCTGGCAGGGACTTGGTTACGTATATTTATGCCTTTGTAATGGAGCTGACGCACAAACTTTGGCCTTCGCTGGCCATTGTAGATAATACGGAAAGGTTAATGGAGTCGCTTGAGCGGGTGACGGCGTCTGGGATCTGGTCTGGAGGCCCTTCATGGCTTCAGGAATATATACTCCCCTCACCAAGGGCTGTTGAGTTGGTTGCATTGCCATGAATACCCCCTAATAATTCAATTTGTTCAACTGCTACCTCTGGGATATACAAAGCCCAAGCTTTCATGCACACTGCATACTGCGCTACGCGTCTCGACCCCTGTCTGAGACAATGGTAAATATATTAGCACTGTGGGGGAATTTGCCGGTGTGTTCGAGACGGAACCTTGAAAAGTGGACCTAGTCACGTGTTTTCAGCCTCCCTCAACCAAAGGCTCTCGGGTCGCCACACACTTGCGAGTTTTGTCTAACCTCCAACGCACCTGCCAGTTTCCAGCTCGTCACGAAGTTTCACGCAACAACTCAACTCGTAGAGATCTTGCCACCGTTATAGACTGCATCCAGAGAGGGTTTCGCCGACTGAGAAAAATGTCAGGCTTAGACGTTGAGGCGCTCCTCGACTCGGCTGCGTCCTCCAAGGAGCAGACCGCGAAGGTCACAGCTAATGGCGACTCATCGCAGAATGGCAGCCCCGGTGGCCGACATAGCCGCGACAAAGATCGTGGCCGCGACGCCAGTCGCGACCGGGAACGCGATCGCAGACACCGAGATCGCAGTGGCGGCCGTCGGCGCAACTCGTCCAGCGACGCGGGAAAAGACACCCCTCGTAGCGAGGCTGGGAGTCACAAGAGTAGGCGCCGAAGCAGGAGCCGCGACTCTGGCCGACACTCACGTCGTCACAGAGGTGGAGATGGAGATTTTTATCGGGGAAATAACCGTTCCCGTTCTCGATCCCCTCACCGATACTATCGTCCTCGAGGCGACGACCGTCGGGACCGCGATGACCGTAGCTACCGCCGCCGTGACGACGATCGCGGCCCTCGGTTAGGCGGCGGTCGAAACAGCACACCACGAGATGCCACCCCCCCGGTGCTTACAGAGGACGAGCGGGATCGGCGGACTGTTTTCGTCCAGCAACTAGCTGCTCGTCTTCGCACCCGCGAATTGAAGGACTTTTTCGAGAAGGTCGGCCCTGTTGCTGAGGCTCAGATCGTAAAAGACCGAGTCAGCAATCGGTCAAAGGGGTATGTTGAGATCCTTGGTCACCAGCGGAGAACATTTGCTAACAGGTACGACACAGCGTGGGTTACGTTGAATTCAAGAACGAAGAATCTGTCACTGCCGCACTTCAACTCACTGGACAGAAGCTCCTAGGTATCCCCGTGATCGTTCAGCTTACCGAGGCCGAGAAGAATCGACAAGTCCGAACTACCGAGTCCTCAGGCCACCACCCCAATTCTATTCCGTTTCACCGTTTATACGTGGGGAATATCCATTTTAGTATCACCGAGCAAGACCTCCAGAACGTATTTGAGCCGTTCGGTGAGCTGGAATTTGTCCAACTCCAGAAAGATGATAATGGACGCAGCAGAGGCTACGGATTTGTGCAGTGAGTCCCACCCTTCAAACCCCTACAACGGCTAGATTGTGTGCTAATATCCCGCTCTTCAGATTCCGTGATGCTGGACAAGCCCGCGAGGCTCTGGAGAAGATGAACGGGTTTGACCTTGCTGGTCGTCCAATCCGTGTCGGACTTGGTAACGATAAGTTTACCCCCGAATCAACCGCCAATCTATTACAGAGGTTCCAAGGCCAGAACCAACAGTTCCAGGGATCGGCCTTTTCGGGCGCCGGCGGACGTGGCCCCCAGGCCTCCAATTTTGATCGTGCTGGCGGTCGGGACAACGAGAAAGGCACAGGTGCAAGTGCCTTGGATGATACCGATGTGGCTGGCGTCAACTTTAACAATTATAGTCGAGATGCACTCATGAGAAAATTGGCGCGGACTGACGAGGCGGCGACTGGCCCTGTCGAGCGACAGATTCTCAAGCCCAAAACCGAGACCAAACCGCTTCCGATCAACGTCAACATGGCGAGCCGTTGTGTTGTGCTTCACAACATGTTTGATGCCTCCGAGTAAGTCTCATTCTCGTGTGCCATGCAAGTATATCGATGCGGTTGCTAACAGCCGGACAGAGAAGAGGGCGAGGACTGGATCAAGGAGCTTGAGGACGATGTCCGCGAAGAAGCGGAAAGAAAATACGGCCACGTCGTTCACATTTCTCTAGATCCCAATTCTCAAGGCGACATCTACCTGAAGTTCGACAAGGTCCAGGGCGGCGAGAATGCCATCAAAGGTCTGAATGGCCGGTACTTCGGCGGACGAATGATCAGCGCTGCGCCTGTTGTGGATGCGGTCTACAGCAGTTTGTTTTCTCGCACCAAAGCGATCTAAGACGCTAATCACGACTGTCTTGGTTTCCTCTAGGAATTACAGATGGTCGGTCCGCCTTCGTCGCTGTTGCCCTGCCAGATGGGTCAGGGTTGACCTTTGGGCAGATCTTCGACGTGATGCCGGTTACTACGAGCTTGATTCCTCCTCGCATCGCCAATATTTTCTTTTAGGCCTCCGACGACCTGGTTCAACAGATACGGTCAGGGCTGTTGCGGCCCCCAGGTCTGGTAGATCCGTCGATCTGTCGATATCCACTGATACCTCATCGCAGAACCGCCATCCCCACCTCGTCTTCCTCCATCCAGCAAGGGTGGATAAACGTTACGGCCATTTTTTTTTCTTTCGGCGTTGGTCATGCTGATCTTGTACTTAGGCAGGAACTGTTCTCTACAACGGGGAAGCTTGCGCTGGCTTATAGCGATCCCTTTAGCGCTTCCCATCCCATATATCAGGTAGTACTGCACATTCCGGAATAGACATGTAGTTCTCTCGTAGATGCTGGTTGATGTTTTGGTGAGATAGGTCGTGTTATCTTGAAGGTCTGCATTGGCCCATTAAGGTATGAATACTATGTCCGTGTTCTACAAAGTTCCCACTGTCTAACATTCCAGATACCACCAACTCAGGTATCCAATCGAAATAAAATACATAGGTAATTGGGGTGAGTGACGGTTTCCTAGATGCCGCATTCGCGCCCCCAACACCTGGTTTCCGCGATGCCGCTCTAGATCATCTATTTGCGTTGCTACCTCAAGGTAATCTCCGGAAGCCATTTGTCGTCGTAGGTCCTGCCACATTTTCGTCTCTATTCCTATGCGTAACTTTCTTTGTCAAAACGTTTACCCAGGGTGTGTCTGCAGCATTACACAGTAGTTGTGTAGGCTAAGATGTCTGCTCCGAACTTCAAACAACATCTAAGGGCCCGAGTATTTTGATGTTGGGACTTTGCGCCCGGCCGTGAAAGAAGATGATAACTGCTGCGCCACAGGGTAAAGCAGTGGACGGGCGCAATACTCTGGAATTCGGAGGGCTTCCAGTGCCAGTAACCGTTGGAATGAATCACACGGAAGTCGCAGCCTGCCTGGCCAAGTAGCCACAATGCCCATTCCACTGCTCCAACTGTGCGTGTACGGAGTGGTGCCGTACAAAACAGCCGCAAAGCCCATTCCACTGCCCTCTCCGGCTGCGTGACAATCTATGGTCCTGCCTTTGAGTGTCATTTTCTATCACAGCAAATGGTGTGCCTAGTCACGCCTGTGGAAAGGTGAGCTTGGTGTCGTGGAAACGGCCACAGACAGGGAAGCGCTCCAGCCCGCGGGTGCGAGTAAAAAGGCGGGGTCCCCGTGTCACTTGCTCTGTCCAGCGTGTGTTCACCATCACAGCAACAAGCTCCTATAGCTCCGCCGTGTTTGGCTACAATGTGCCATGTCGTCGAGGGTATGGCAGAAGGGGCATTGGGCGTAAGGTGTGGTGGAGTTATACACCCTGGGCTACTCGCCCCTTAGCCTCAATGTTCCCCCATTCCTTCCTTCCTTCATCTCTTCACACCTGCGCCCCTTTCGGTCCTCGCCAGCCAACTTCTCAGCTCCCTCTTCGTGTGAGCTGTTGCCCTGTGTGTTCAAGATGGAATACGTTCGGCGTCCAGCATCTTACTGGTGAGGTAATCGGCGGCCTGATCAGCTGGTCCATCCCAAGTGGGCTCCACGCCTCCAACATCTCGGGCTCACGGCACCCATACTCCGCCATAGTTTTCAGTCCGCTTTTGTATGCAGATGGCCTTCATCAACATCTCCGGCCTCTGTTTCTCCCACCACTTGCCCCCTTTTGTCACTGGATACACCATAAGCCGATTCCTGGGCGTATACTGTTGGCAGTCGGTCACCATGGCCATCAGCCCGCTTCCGCTACCTCCAGATCTTCAACCCCACCGTGTTTCCGCCCCTCCGACGCTCTCCGCCCTTCCAACGCTCGCCCGCCTGTAAAGAGCGTGTTAGGTGGTGGTGAAGGCGTCGTCGACAAACAGAGCGGTTAGAGCGCGCATTTTTTTCTGCTTGACAACCTTCAAGCGTGGCGTTATCCTCCAGTGGCTATCAAGAGACCTTCGCACTCATCCCTCGCAGCTATCGACTCTGGCGTGTCCCACAACTCCACGGCTCCACGGCTCCGATCACTCCAACTGGCGCAACGGGGGCAACCCCGTTAACAGCAAACAGCAACGGGCGGAGTCAGGACATGGGATGAAGCCAAGTTCTCCTCTGATACATGGCCGTTCATGTCTCAGGGCCGTGTGCTCCACCCTCCATGCCTCGGGTCCGTGTGCTCCGCCGATCTGAGCTTTGGCGCCGATGTGATTGACAGCGGTGGGTTTTTCAACTGTATCTCAGAAGGCTTCGAGCCCCATGAGCTGATCTAGTCCTCACCCACCGCCACCAGTGCCGGCGTGGGGCGTCCCGACACGGCCTGGAGAGGGACAAAGCTTATGAGTCCTCGCACGTATGATGTGGGGTTCTCTCTTGACTTATAGGTGAGGAAGTTCTCTCATCTGTCTGAAACTGGCTTGGTCTGGCTTTCATTGTTTAGTAGTCTCCTTGTCTGTACTTCCTCCTTCCCTCTCGTTCTTTTCCTAGAACACGAAGTCGTGGACAGCAGGGTGCTCTCTTTGTTTTGTCCAAGAGAAAGTAAGACTCCCTCTCGCAGCTCGTTCTCATGCCGGGCAGGTCACGGGCTTAACCATGTTGTCTTGGTAAAGGGGCCCTTACTTGGGTTGTGGCTAAGCCCCCCCTAGCAAGTATTCACCCATCCGATGCCGTTTGCCGAAAACGACGTTGTATCTTGACTGTTGAAGTGCTTTTTTCTGTCGAGGTTTATCCTGTTCCGCTGCGGGTCGACCTCCTGGCCATCGTCGATATGGGACAGTCCGCCAAAGAGCATTCACGGCTTCTAGTGGGAGGGCGCCTCTTCCTGTTCGTGTATATCGCCGGTCATTTGTTGCTCTCGCTTCCGGGTTATTACGCAACAAACTTCATTGACCCAGACTTCCCCCTGGGTGACAATCGACCACGCCTGTGAACAATTCAGAACGAGTCAGTACTGGCTCCGTGGTCGCCTTATTATCCCGTCAACTCTAGGGCGCGATGCTCTCTTTGATCTCTTGATCCTTGGCTGTGTTACTGACCTGGGTAGTTCTCTGACCGAAAGCGAAGATGACGATTAAGTGAGCTGGGCAATCACGGGTGGTCTTCGTCGAGCCAACCTCTCACTTGGGTCTCGGTCCGTGTTCAAAGCCTCTGCGCCCAAGAGGTGTGGCTAGGTCCTCAGAGGTTTTGTTGTTTCCCCTGGCTGGTATTGATTGCTTCAATCGGCAATGTTGGCCTTATTACCAAGGAAACTATTCGCAGCCAACCCAGGACAAGGTCAAGCGATCAGCAAGAGGAGCGAAGATGCTGTGAGGGCCAGAGTCTTCCGCAGGCTCGACATCTTGCTGGCGGGTGGGTCTTTGCTTCGATTTGGAGAGACCTGTCGGCCAGTCACCGCACACCTGCCAGCAGACAAACAGTCCCAGTCGCTGAAACTGTCCTGGACCGAGCTGCCCTTCCTAACCGATTTGCCCAGCTCGTAAAGAAAACTCTCAAGGAGTACTTCCGCTCCTTCTTGCCCGCTTCTACCGCACCAACTTACCTTCCACCTCGCCATCCTCACGCTCTTTGGGGATCACAGAGGCATCACATCAAGTTGGAGCGTATCACACCCTTCTACTTCTTCAGTCCCCATCAACCAAGGACTGCGAGGATACTGCTCCCTCTCCCCGCAGCCTCATGAGGCACAAATTTCTCTTTCGAACGTCGCGGCCCCATTCCCTTCGATTGACCACCACCCCGCAGCACCGCAGAAGCTGTGATCACCACAATCAGTCCCCGACAGAGAGGAGCAGTAAGATCTGAGACCTCCAAGCTGCGCAAGGTAGTTATTCATCTTCTCTACTCTGCTTCATTTATCACGGTGACAGACCCTAACAACAGCAGGGGGGCCACTCTTCGAGCCGGTTAGCTTGGTATCGCCCTGCCATCGGCCTCATCGGATGACAGCGAGCGCAGAGAGTAAGTCTTTTCGCATTTTCCCACAAGATTTACAAAATTTTCCTCCCCGCCATACGTCTAGCCTAGCACGCGCTCTTTCATCTCCTTTGGTGTCCGTCGGCGCCTACGATCGCCATATCAATGCTAACAGCACGACAGGGTTTTTGGACTCTTTTCTATCGAGACCAACACATAGCCCTTCCTCCCGTTCTCACACACCTTCTCCACGGTCTCTTACGCCCTCTATTCGTCATTGAACCGGCCTCTTTTCACTTCTTCCACAGCTTCTGCTCCCCAGACAAGTCATTTTTTCCTCGTCTCTCATCGGCTTGAGTTTCATCTGGAGCCTCTTGAATCTGGCATCCAGGCCCCAAGCAACTAATTACTTGGGATTCTATCTCATTCCCTACCGCTCCGATATCCAGTTAAGAATACGAGCTCTGCCTGTCGGTCGCAAACTTAACCTTGACTTCATTCACACCAACAATCACACGACAACCGCCAAAGCAGAGATTTCTGACTGCTTCCCCATTCGCAAAATGGACGGCCATCAGTCTCTCACGAGCCCCGACCGTGCAAGCAACTCGTCGTCTCGCAGCAATGGTTCAGCTGTAAGCCCCATCAATGGAGGTGGCGCTGTTCTCACCCCAGCCCCGGACAGCATTGTTTCGCAGCTCCCGGTTCGCTCCGCGAGTACTTACCATCCCTCGCAGCAGCAGATGCGACAGCAGACGCAACAACGTCCCCACCCCGACCGCGGAACTGGCAATGTTATCGTGGGCCAGTCGATGATGACGAACCCTGGGGCTCCGGAAAGTGTCCGTGGATTCCCTCCTGCGGACCACAGGAATACCAATTCGATGCCCAATCGCAGCTTCAGCATGCGCCATGCCGCCCAAGGTCTCCAGCCACCTCCGTTTATTGCTGGCCCATTGCCGGATCGCGTCGCGCATCTGCGGGGAGCTCACCCAAAGCCGTCGCGGTCCCAAGTGCAGCAGGGACCGACTGCCAGCTCTTCACGATCCCAATCGCAGCAGGGACCGACCGCCAGCTCTTCGAACCCGAGCATGGAATCTACCCACCAGGTAAGCAAGACGTCTACACCTAAACTCACATCCAGGTCCAGTGCTGAACTAGCATCACAGGCTTTGATTGACGAAATTTCTCGTATTCATTCTCGTCTCTATGGTCTGAGCCAGGGAACCCTTCAGCGAACAGACTTACCTAAGTCATTCATGGATGGATTCCAGGTAGACTGCAAGCAACTCGCCAGTGGCTTGTTCTCATTGGCAAATAAGACCAAAGACCTGGGTAAACAGATCCAGAATCTCGAACAGGACTACAATGACGCCAAGAATGCAATGGGTAGCATGGGTACCAGGAATCTGGACCTCGACCGTGAGCGCCAGTTCATGGAGCAGTACCGTGAGGAAATCACCCAAGAGCTGAGAAACGCGACCGAGGCACTGGAGAATGAGGCGATAAAGAACAAGAAGCTTCAGGCGATGCTCGGAGAAGCACAGTTGACAATCGCTGAAAACGAGGAAACCATCGGTGTAAGTACAGGCGAGATGTTGGCGTGATTGAATTGGTAAGCTGACACAGGTCCAGACCCTCAACGACAATGTTCGACACCTCAAGGAGCAGGTCGAAGCAAAGCGCAATCTGTGGATGGAGGTTCACAAAGAGCCGAAGGAACGAGCCTGGGCTCTTTCACAGTCAGGTCATTCGCACAAGTCGGCCTCTACACTCGGCAAGGACAGATCTGCCCCATCGGATAACCCGTATACCGGTATGTGGCGCCCTCGCATGGGAGCCCCTGGAATGAAGTCTAGCCAGCAGTTTGACTCGCAGAGGTCCATCTCGGTTGGACAGCGAACGTCGCAGCTGGAACTTGCTCCTACTCTGCACAGAGTTCCCACCAGCGCTGCCAGAGGCACTCAATTTGGGCCCAGCGCAATGTCGAGCCTCTCGGACATCAGATCCAAGAGCCTGTTGGCGTCGGGGACCAATTACCAGATGGATGTTGCTCGTCGTGGAGATCCGGCTGCCTACCGCGGCGAAGAAGGAAATCACCAACAGGTTGTCATGTTTGACCCACGCCACTCTGGTACTTTTCCGATCAGAACTGAGGCCGGAAGTCCCCCAAAGCGGCTGCTCAAGACCGATCCCAAAGTCATGGGACAAGAGATCCAAGACCTGTGGACTATGCTCATGGGGTTCTGTCAGTCACACGCCGGTCGCTTGAGCAAGATGGATGTCGCCGCTCACCTCCAGAACCATGAGCCGCAAATGTGGAGGAAGCTGTCTCGGTGCTCATATGCGGACAAGAGACAAGGTGAAGCTCTTGCGTATTCTATCCTGAAAGATCCCGTTAACCGGCCGTTCTTGACCCATCGCTTCATCGCCCAGACGATCGTCGAGACGGCCTTTGGTATCTCCCCCTATATCGGCTTCCATAAGACCACCGACGAGGCTCTCAGGGAGATCGAGGCCATGCTAAAGGATAGTTAGTGATGCTAGACTCAAATGATATTTGCAAGATTAGGCCCGCTAACAGTACGAACAGCTTCCAATCCGCAGGATCGCGTCGAGCTGCTCCGCCGACAAATGAGGGTAGTCCATGACATCCGCGCGCACAGGATGTGGGAGGAGTACCGCCGGACCCACCTGAAGGAGCTCGTCGCTGAAGTCAAGACGGCGACATGGAACCTCATCCTTGACGACATGCCGACAAAGACTCGCGAACAGGCGAACAGCGACCTGTTCAGTATCGCCGAGGTAGCGATGGACGTGGCCGAAAAGGTCATGCTCTCGGAGCATGACTTCCAGTTCACGTGGTACGATGCTGGTGAGAAGTACACCGAGGCTATCCACCACGCCATCAACCATCCGGTCCCGATCGCGGAACTGGTGGCCGAGAACTGGCGCATCCAGGTCGGCATCACCCCGGGCATCACGGCCCGTGCCCTTTCGGGCATGAACATCGTGCCTCAGCGCGTGCTGAGGGCCAAATGCCTGGTCATGCCCTAGGCCACCAGCGCCCGCCGCCCACCACAACATTTTTATCAGTGTCGGAATAGCAAGATTTGGGCCAACAGGCCACCGCAGCACCACGCTGCGACCGGGGAGACGCTCGGCGACCACCCACCACCCAGGGTGGTGCCGAGCTCTCCAGACCTCGACGACGTTTTGGGCGGTCGCCCCCTCCGCCGCGGCCCCGTGTGGGCGATAATTGGGGGGACGGGCTGCCCCTGCTGTAACGGCCGGCCGGCCGGCAAATTTGCCATACCTCGGCAATTTGCTGGTCGGTCTGCGGGTTTGGCGGAGACGCCTTGGGGGCCGCTCTGCGGTGCCCTCTGCCACACCGGCAGAGGCACCGCAGAGCGGTATTGTTAGTGTAGATGTATAGAGTGCTTTGGTTTCCTGCGTGCCTCGTCAGTGATTGTGACTGCGTCTGTGAATAGCAGCAATGTGTACGAATGTCCAGTGAGGGCCTATTTGGGTCTCTTGAACGCCAATAACTATACCTGATAAGGGTATAGGACTGTCCAGCGAAGCCCCCCGAGCCCTCTGTAGGCTAATACTTATTACTCGAAGGTGTAGGCGAATACTGTATATGTCATTGTGAATCCCGTGTCATCTCTATTTGCAAACCCTAGAGACATTATGTCCATTCCATCCGGCCTTGGAGCCCGTCTTAAAGCCTCTATTCCCAACCAAAATACCACGTTACACATGTTAGGACAAACACTTGAATCGACGGCATCAACCTCAGACATAATAAGACGTTAGGGAAATCGAATCACAGGTAATTCTACAGCAAAACGGTGAAGATACGAATCCATACCTCGTGGAGAAATCTCCATATCTACAAAACAGCTCTTACTCGTCATTCCTCTATGAAACGCAGGGTCTAATAATATAAAGCTCTCTCTGACGAAACGGGAGGTAAGGCGCAAGAAAAACTACGACGATGAGAAGGATCACGATGTCTAAGCAGCAGCAGGACCGCCTCGGCGGCTACTGACGGTGGGACTTGCACTTTGTATTTCCTACTCTGGATATCTGTGAGTGGGTCTGTGGCTTGGACGCATGGTTGCCTGGATGAGGCTCTTCAGCCCTGCGAGGTACGGGGTGAGACATGAGGCTCGGTTTGCTTCGTTTACTAGGGGCTGATGCAGGTCATTCAGGGGAGTCAGTTGGGTGGCAGTGTTGGCCGCGGCCGGGCGCGAGGGTGTTTCAACCTCACTCATTAGACGAGGCTGGTTTGTGAGGCTGTTGGTCTGATTGATTGGTTGCGTAGAGTAATGATACATGACGTTAGTGATGCGGAAAGAGGGAAGACGTAGTTGTTAGGGGGGGCGTTGACATTTTGGCTCACACGAGAAGTTGGGAATGGATTGGTTTGGTTAAGATGATTATTTTGTCGTTCCCGATCGTACACTGCATGCAGCGCCGATTTTGTCTATGGGAAGTCAAAGTTGTCGGCACGAAGTTGTGAGAAAACGCAAGACAGCGAGTCTAAGGGGAAAGTGTGTACATGAAATGAAGTGAGGAAGAAAAGCAGAAAGCCGGCCAAACGCCAATCCCTATGGTATCAAGGTTCCCAAATCAATTTCCCCCAGAAAACTCCAATCCCATGCAAAAGGAAAGGTAGCCCAAATGCCATTACGGGGCGAGACGGCCGTTGCGGTTAGGCCTCGTTGACTCCCCGCTTGTGCGTCTGCGATCGAGCCGTCTGACAACGGCGCCTAGCACCACCTTCAGGATGGTGTTAGCTGTGAGGACACGCTCGCGACCGTCTCGGTTGCTCCAAGTTACTGTGTCGACAATGTCGCGGAGACCGCCAGCCATGTCGCCCAGGCTGTCGTCGAGCTCCTGCAAGGCCTCGGCCGCACCACGCTCATTGCCGACCTGGAAGAACTGGATGCCAATCTGGTAGGGCGGGGCCTCGATCTTATCGAGCTTCTTCGCAATGCTGACGATGACGCTTTCCGGGTCGTCGGTGGGGATGCCGTCAGTGATGACGATCATGTTGATGGGCTTAACGCCACTGTCGTCAGGGTCACCCCCATTTGCGGCGATGGCCTGCTCATAGGCGCGCAGGTAGGGCTTCATGATTTGGTTGATGCGCGTTCCGGTCGGCGTACCACCAGTAGGGCGTACCTGGTTGAAGAGCGTCTCAACCTGCTCGGCGCTGCGTATGTTCTTCCAGCCGCCGGCGCCACCCTGGTAGTGGGAGGTGGGATTCTTGGCATTCAGAAAGTAGACATCGACGCCGTCGGCATCGTGAGCGGTGCAGATGGGTGTGATTGCACGGAGAGCTTCCTTGACCTCACGCCAGGAACGGCCGGCCATGGAGCCCGAATCATCGATGACGAAGATCGTGTCGAAGGTGCTGAGGAAGGCGTACGGATCCTCGGGCGTGGAGAGGCTGGCAACCGAGATGCGGGAAGCGCCCGAGGGCGAAGGCGATGCGGCCCGGTTAGCGACCGGCGCCTGCACGGTTATTGTGGGGTTTGCGGTAGCCTCTGTGTAGGACGGGGGCGGGGCTTGGCTGTCGGGGATCGGCACCGGGGCGGGAGGTGTGGGGGTGGTTGGTCTCTCCGATGCGCTGTGTGACGACATGTTGCTCTTGGTGCTCCGATTGCTGCCCTTCCGCGACAACTTGCCCTTGACAGAGTCGAAGAGCGATCTGCTTTGGCTACTCATGGCGGCTGTTGGGTGATGTGTGACGGTCTAAGGGTTTTCGATGGTAGGCTGGCGCGCCTCTCAGGTGTGAGAAGCCTAGGCGGGAGACAGTTATTTGTAGGCCGTCGACAATCGGTCCGACGGATTGCAGTGAATGGAGGATTGCAATCTTAGTGAGATGGCTGTTGGCAATCTCTAAACTCCCCTTGTTTGCGCGGGAAATGAATATCGCTTCGCTCCTTTGTTCCTTTATACGGGTCGCACATATCAGTGAGGTTGAATGGCAAACCTCAGGCATAATTCGCACCCAATAGCCCATGAAGCCACTGAGGCGGTGCTGGGTCACAGACCACCACTAGGTCCGAGCTCAGCCTCCCTTACGCCCCTCATTTCTGCACCTGCTTCAATCAGCCGCAGGCATTCAGCAAGGCACTCCAAGGCGTTTTGGCCCCTCAACTTCCCAGTGGAGTGTGGCGAGCTCCGAATGTTACAAATGTCATCTTGATCACGTGGGTGTAACTGTCAATCAGAGCAACCAGACCATCTGACTTCGAAATAGTCCGTACCTGCCTACTCAATTTCCAAGAAGAGCACACGGTTGCGGCTGGTTGATTGAGCCCACAAAGACTGAGAAATGCTGGTCTGAGACCGGACCCTCAAGCTACGCCGCCAACTCTGCCTCCCACATCAAAGCCCCTACCAAAGCGTGATCGTGGAGGCATGGCTCACCTTTGTTAGTCTCATCAAGATAGGCGGAGATGCTAGACCCAAAGTGCTTGATTAAGCTGGTCGAGACCGTCCTCCCACAGCCCCGGGTACGCCATAACCGCTGGTTTCGGGTCAAGCTGGCTGAGAACAGACCTGCACGTTTTTTGCAACGTTGGTCGCAAGAGCTAGCCATCCCCCCCCAGCCCGACGTTTCCAATTCCAAGCCGGGACAAAGGGGTTGGTAAGACAGGAAATTGAAGCTATGATGTCGGCTCGCGTGGTTCGTCGCGCCGCCGAACTCTATTGCGCCGTTTCGGTCGTAGCCACACACCGGAGCTGGACCGTCTACGCGTCCATCCACGAAACTGTCGTCGCTAACTATGAATAGTGTCAAGCCCAATACAGTTCAAGCCGTTGGCCCCCTAGCCGTGAACCTGGGCGCGTTGCAGCCCCAAGAAAGGTTTTAGGTATGCTGTCAGTTGTCAACTTACCGTCGCGCTTTCAGTGAGGTGCCGAGCATCCTGCTATATAGAGACGCCGTGTTTCCTGCTAGGGACGGGCGGATTTGTCTTCTCCGTATCCCTTCATGCTTCCCATATTCTCCAATTACGTCCTCATCGCCCTGGTCGTGGCCCCGCTCATCATGATATCTTCGAGTGCCATCCCAGGGGGTGACAACGAATCATACATGTTGCAGCTGATCATCAAGATCACCATTCTCATCGGCTGGTTCAGCAAACGCCTCAAGCAATACACACAGCTGGTCCAGGAAGCCTCGAGCGAAGCAAACGAAGCACGGCGACTTGCCGAGGAGGAAGCACTTTCAGCGTCCACGAACCCGACCACCTTTCCCCAGTTCAGCCGTCTACCAGCAGAGCTCCGTCAGCAGATCTGGGAAGAGGCTCTGCCTGGTCCTCGCGCCCTGATGCTGCAGCTCCCTGGATCCTCAGTGGCGATTCCGTCTCTTGCTTACTGTCTTTCTCCCATCCTCACCCTCCGCAGCCCGTTCGCCATCTCGCCGCCGGCCGGAAGGGCCCAGGGCGCAAGAAAGCGTGGGGGGACCAACAGTGTCAATGTCTGGACTTGCAGCGCTAAGATTCCCGTCGTCTTGCACGTCAACAACGAATCTCGGGCCGTTGCGCTAAGGCACTACCGTCTTGGTCTGGCCCCGGGGAATAGCCAGCCAAGGATATATGTCAACTTCAAACGCGACGTTATAGGCCTCTCGGACGAGTTGATGCAGAGCCCGGTGGGGAGGAATCTTTGGAGGCTGACCGAGGATCTCAAGGGGGTGAAGAGTCTTTGTCTCTCCAGTGCCAGTGCGCCGGCATTCCTAAGCATGAGGCAACCACACGGGCTCGAAAGTGTTGGGGAGCTTGCTCTTGTGGACTCAGCGCTCTGGGCTGTAGGCATCGTGCCAAAAGTCGCCGCTCTCGATTTCAACCACTGGATTGCGTGGCAATGCAGACGAGGGAATGCGAGATGGGGATACGGTAGAGGGATAGAGACGTCCGACGAACTACACGCAAGATCGCTGTTGGTCGAGGAGAAAACTCCCGATGACATGGAGTGACGGAAGGACGCCGACATTACGAGAACAACCAAGACGACAGATTTCGTGGCGTTTGCGGAGTAGCTCACCCCCCCCCCCCCCCCCTTTTT
>Ga0247760_1000519_pt1 | contig 41665 bp, 37 predicted proteins | sample UWRJL171409R4_FD_179936 | JGI IMG/M metagenome (GOLD analysis project Ga0247760, IMG submission 179936) | Plant litter microbial communities from Arlington Agricultural Research Station in Wisconsin, United States - UWRJ-L171-409R-4 | ecosystem: Environmental > Terrestrial > Plant litter >... | reverse complement strand
GCTGGGGGGACGGGGAAGCCGCCGGTGGGGAGCTCGACGAGTACGAGCACGTTTAGGCAGGTCAATGCGGCGGGGAGGATGGCGGTGCCGAGGTGGATGGGGTGGTTTTAGAGGGGTGGATGGAGATGGGGATTGGGACTGGGATCGGGATTGGCATTGTGGTAAGGGGGGCGAAGGGGGGGAGGGGATTGGATGGGTTGCAGCTTGGGGCTGGCGGGGAAGGATGTCAAGCTGCTTTCGATATGGCTTTCAAGAAAACTAGAAAGGGGGGAAGGGGGTCCTGTTTACACTGAACTAGATACTCGAGCTATCGAAGCGGCTGAGGTTACCCCAAATGAGCCCCAATATCAGCGCCTTCCTGCTGGGTGACTTCTGTCTTCGATGCTGCTTGTGTTTGATATCAGATAGGATATTTTGCGGAAAGTGATTTTGGGCGACTTCGCGATATTCCTGGCATATATCGTTTTGTTCCACTTTATTTCTCAAAGTCCGTTGAGAATAGGGGTTTCGGCTGGGGCAGATTGAACGTAGCGTATTCACTTCACTTCCCCACTTTCAGGGACTGTCGATAACTAAGAGGTCTTGAAGTCGATGCGTGGACGTGAGAGATTTACCTTGAAATATGCATGTTGATCTCGATCAACAAATTAGTTCTGGCTGTCCCCGGCTGCAATGTTTTCAACGAATGCTGGACTTGAAGGGAAAGGTCAGGTTGGTCTAAGTTATTCTGAAGCATTGGGGTAGTGCGGAGCAACGTTTGACTTTAGCTCGCAATGGTGCGTTGGTGCGATGTCAAGCTGGAAAGAGATGAGGCCAGTGGCCGAGACTCGAAGAATCGAGTGACTCTGCATTTAGGTGTGCCCTGGGTAATATTGAAACATGGAAAACTCACTGGAAAAGTCTGCAATGTAACAATCCAGATCCTACTGTTCTAGCACAAAGCCGTGTGATGGTTCTTAAAGCATTTCCGCACGGGGCAGGGAGACCATGTTTGTTAAGCATAATCCTTCGTATGTTGCTATGATGTTGAAACGTGCCCGCAAGGTTGAAACGGGTGCAGTAGAACGTCACCTGGCACACCTGCCCAGTTGCCTAATCGGTTAGGGGTAAATAAACACAGCGGGACAGCCAACGGGTTCACTGAGCTGGTTAAATCTGACAGATGACGCAGGAATGCTGACAGTTCGCCGCGCCTTGGGCACTTTGGGATCAATTACGAGGTATTATTCTACTGAACAGTGTTCTTTTTCAGTTTGAATAGCACCCTAAAACTACTTTGGGACGGAAATACGGGGTATTTTTTGTCCATTACCCTCCCCCCGCTGGCCTGAGACGAAGTCAAGAGTCCCTTGCTCTGTCAGACTTGGCTTGCTCCGTAAGACTTGGCGATGGTGTCCCCTTGCAGCCGAAAGAACAGTGACGTCGGAGAGGCGCCGAGCTAGCGTGGGGGTTATTCGAGAATCCTAGGCACATGACACGGAAGGCCTCAGATGAACAAATGCGGGACTTTTCCGATATATCTCAAGTCCAAGCCGCCGTCTTAAGCACCATATTTCGTACCCCATCTCTCCCAAACCCCTATTAATAGGACATAGGCAGCAAACATGCCAAAGCCCGTCTCCATGAGACAAACGCATCGAATTCTCCCAAAAGCCCATACGTAGCTCCGGCCAAGGCCATCGCTTTCCGGAATGCCATCGGCGATCACACTGCAGGTTTCGCCAGGCACGACTCCTCGGGGGTTTCACCAGACGCTGCTCCCGCCAAGAGCTAGGCGCCAAGCGCCCGTCTTGCGGCTTCCTGATGCCGAGTTAGCCGATCGCCGTACAAGTTTGCTTCGCCAAGTCGCCGCCAAGGCTCCGGCCAAGGCTCAGTGCAACGAATCCCTCTGTGTCTGTCCAATGCACGGGCGACGAGGCTTCTTGGCTGCCACTGGGCTTGCGGTTTCTGGTTTCTTGTCTCTGGCCGGGACATCACATCGCGCGTCCACTTGCCCATGGTGCGCGATTTGAAGCTTTTGGACGCGAGAAATGCATGGCTGATCGAGCTTGGCGGGCCGACGATGCCCCAGGGAAGGGGTGTGTCTTGGACTGAGTTGTTTCCATTCTCCGTGCCAGGCAGTGGTGACGGCCGCGGACAATGTTTCGGTCGACACACCGCCAAGCTGGCCGTCCGTCCAGCCTGTGACTTGGGAAGCGTAGAGTGCCGTGGGTTAACAGGCGCTAGCACCGAGACAGGGCTGCGGACCCTGTTCGGCGTCGATCCGCCTTGTCTTCAGGGCAGCTGGGCGAGCGATTAAGAACGCGCGGTATGTTCGTTCATATCGAACCGGCGATCCCGTCTTAGCTTCATTACTCTTCTCTTTCTTGCATTTGTCCCCGTGAGGCTCTGGCAGCTTGAGGGAGTGTGTCGGTTTATTTTCTTCGGTTTCTCTTCTTCTCTGTATTCATAACACCCCTTCTGCCTTTCTTGTTTCATTTTTTTTTCGTCTTGTCGGTGTTCTCCGCTCCACTTGCAGGTCAAGGGTCGTCACGTCACCACCGCTCGCCCCGCGCTCCTCACCGAGGGCCACACTCAACCAAGATGCCGAATCTCGATGTGAGCGAGCTCAACATAGTGCTCGGAGTGTTTGGCACTTTCATCCTGCTCTATGGAATTATCTCGGTCAAGATCAAGAGCAAATGGTTCCTGGGCGAAGCTTGTGAGTGACGATCCCCGGCAGCCAAGGTCTCGGCGCAGTGTGTCTAACATGGTTCCAGTACCCGCCGTCTTCATCGGCGTCCTCCTCGGCCCCATATCAGCAAAGTTCATCGACAGTTCGCGATGGGGTTCGGCAGCGGAGGGCCAGACGAGCGACATTACACTGGGTGTGGCTCGCGTGGTCATTGGTGTTCAGCTTGTCATCGCCGGCTTCCAGCTCCCCGCCAAGTACAACCTGCTCCGTTGGAAGGAGATGGCCCTCTGCCTGCTGCCCATCATGACCATAATGTGGCTGTGCACGACGCTCTGCCTGCTCGCCACAGTCCCCAAGATCACCCTGCTCGCGGCCCTAGTCATCGGGTCCTGTGTGACATGCACCGATCCCATCCTGTCGCAAGCCATCGCCAAGGGCCCCTTCGCCGACAAGTTTGTGTCGCGTGACCTGCGTGAGATCATCTCGTCCGAGGCCGGTGCCAACGATGGATTCGGGTTCCCCTTTCTCATGCTCGCCGTCTATCTCATCCGCCACGCCGATGTCCCTGGTGCTGGCTCCCACAGTGCCCGCGGGTTGGAGCTTGTGGCGCGCGCCGAGGAGGGCATTGGGCGTCTTGGCGGTGGTGTGGGTGTTGCCATGAAGAACTGGTTCGTCGAGACGTGGCTGTACATCGTCGTCATGTCCGTGGCTATCGGTGCCATCGTCGGATACGGGTCGTGTCTGGCGCTCAAGTTTGCACTTCGAAAGAAGTGGGTTGACTCGGAGAGCTATCTGCTGTACCCGACCGCCATTGGTGTAAGACCGATCACCCATGAGACTGTTGCCCTGTCAGACCAACCACTAACAGTATACCTAGCTCTGGCTCGTCGGAATCTGTGGCATGCTCGGAACTGACGACCTCCTCGCGTGCTTCGTGGCCGGCAACGCCATGAACTGGGACGGCGAATACCTCAAGGAGACTGAGGAGCGCCACGACGAGGTCAACTCGTGCATGGACGTCATCCTCAACTTCGGCGGGTTCATGTACATCGGCACCATCATCCCGTGGAAGGAGTTCAACCAGCCCGACATCACCGGCCTGACATATGGGCGCCTCATCGGCCTTGGCGTCTTGGTCCTACTCTTCCGCCGTATCCCCGCCATCCTCGCGATGTACAAGTTCCTGCCCAAGGTATGCAAGGACTACAAGGAGGCCCTGTTCATGGGGTACTTCGGCCCCATCGGCATCGGCGCCGTCTTCTACGTCGAGCATACGCGCCACCTCTTCCCGGAGCCGGGGCTCGGCGACATCGAGGAGAATAACCTGACGCGAGTGATGATTCCCGTTGTGTACTGGCTTGTGCTCTTCTCGATTGTCGTGCACGGCCTGTCCATCCCGGCGCTCAACGCCATCTACAACTTCTACGGCGTCCAGCCCATCACCGAGGATGCGGTCGAGATTCGCCGCAAGTCGATGCGCGTACCGACACCGGTCAACGCGTCTGTGGCCGACAGCGAAGTCTTCATCGCGTACAACCGATTCTCAAGGCCGGTATTCGACCAAGCGGATCTGCCGACGGCAAACGGAAAGGGCGGCTATTCTTATCCGGATAACGAGAAGACGCGTGTGCAAAGGCGGTACTCGCGGGCTGTATGACAGGGGACTTGTTGGAGGAAAATCCAAGGCATGGTGTTCGTCGACACCCAAAAGTTGAGTTGGAATGTAGGTAGACATAGATTTGACGGACGACTGTCATTACTGAGATAGAAAAAATCCCACCCTAGCCACTCATTTCATTCTTCGCCTTTCTGTTGAAGATCTCGAGCCGGACCAGGTTCGTAAGTCCGCCCACTATGTTTCCCTCTTGAATCGAAGTGTCAATCCGACGAGTCATCACCCTCAGAGCTGTACGACGCCGAGTCTTCGAAATCCTCATCAGAGGTCGAGTGCTTCCGATACGGAATCCCGTCTCTCTTTTCCCTTCCAAAGGTCTCGCTCCGCTTCAGGGCGCGCTTCAAGGCGTATTCCGACACCTCGAATGTTGAAGGGTCGGTGAAATCGCCAGTGTACTTGAACGGCTTACCTTCGCTGTCGCCGTCCCAGAACGTGGCCGATATTCGGCACCCGTGCATGCGCACGTTCATGCAGACCGCAGGATACAGCTTCCCTTTGATATCGGTATACGCACGGCCTATTGGCATGGCATTAGTAACCGGCAGGAGGGATTAAGATGGTGAAAACTGACCTAAGACTTTGCCATTTAGTGTATAGAACACAGTGCCCTTGTCAAAGTTGACGCCACATCCAACGATGTCACCCTCACTGTACTTGGGGCCGTATGGTAGCCCGCTTCCTATGCGGTGATCGACGCCAAAGATACAGCCGTCGTCGCCGTGATAGCCCCATGCTGCTTCCTTGTGGCCGAGCATGGCGTCCGTCTCGGCGTGTTCTTCGCAAAAGCCAACGCCGATCTCCCTGTGAACTTTGTTAATTAATTTGGAATGAAGTCGAAAGTAGCTGACATACCCTGCGCCGCTCACACCCTTGAATTCAACTTCAAAGTAGTAGACACCATCCTGCACCGGCACCATGGCGTGGTCCGCACGCACGATGCCGCGGACAGCCCGGTAAAACTCAGCGGAGTTGGATGCCAAGGTCATGGAAAAGTCGGCGGATTCTGTTGCAAGATTAGCACACGGCACATATCTGTTGTCAGAGATAGCTTCGGATCACTCACGACCAACCGTCAAAGTTTTCCCGCCCTCAGCCGAGACGCAGAGCAAGGAATGCGGATCCCACCCGGCAGGCAGCTTTAGCTTTGGCATTGCTTCCGCAGACAGCGGCGTTGCGTCCTCGATCATATCGATCCATTCGTACTGGTACATCTTGGCCGTGTAGAGCGCTGTCCAACCATCTCGGTCTGTGCCAGTAAGCCGCTGGATCCTTTGTAACAGCTGTTTGACAAGTTCGTATCGGTTTGAAGCAATCGCGGCATACACAGCAGACTCATACGCTGATGCCAGGCCATCCCCCTTCATGCTATTGAGCACCATGGAGAAGACATCGGCTCCCGAGGAACGTGCCGCCCAGTAAAGAGCATCTCGCCCGTGTCTATCTTCAATACTCGGGTCGGCGTGCCCTTCGTTAATGAGCACAGCCACGATATATCCAAAATCTTTGTATGTGGCGTGTATCAGCGCAGTTTGACCGAGTCGGTCCTGTGCGTTGGGGTTCGCCCCACGTGCAATCAACTTTTCTACCACAGAAATGCCACCCTCGCGAGCGGCAATGATGAGTGGGGTGTGCAGTTCCACATCCTGTTCGTTGATGTCAACCTCGGGGCGGTCCCAGAGCAGGTCGAGGAGGTCGGTGCTTTTCCAGCCGATGGCGTGCGACAAGACCCTTCGTCGTAGCGGGCCCTGGTAGCTCAGGTCGGCTCCATGTCTCAAGAGGACCTCCAGGACGCTGAGCCGGCCTCTTCGCACCGCAACCTGTGCGGGTGTTTCCGTGTCGCTGGCGCGGCTGAGATTGGGGTCCGCACCACGGGCAAGGAGCTTCTCTATACTGGGAACATCGCCCGCATCGACGGCGGCGATCAGGGGTGTCCCGAGACGTTCACTCTTACTGAAGGCATTGACGTCGACCTTTCGTTCTTTCTCGAGAAGCAGCTCGATGATCCCTTGGCGTCCGTGAGACAACGCCCACTCTAGGGCGGTGCCGTTTGTGCTCCCGGCGTAATTGGCTTCGGCCCCGGCATCAAGTAGAAGTTTCGTCACGCCGGTTCGGCGCTTGCGTGACCCACTCATGATTGCTGCCAACAGGGGACTCCCAAAAGCCTTGCCTCCAGTGAGGTTGACATCGGCCCCGGCTTCTAAGAGCGCCCTTACGGCTTCTCCGTAGCCCGCGTACGCAGCACTTTGTAGGGCGGTGAAGTGATCGTTGTAACTGCTCGCAGCGTTGACATCTACCCCTTTGTCCAAAATCAGTCGTACAGATTCGCCGTGGTCATCACGCCCCGCTGCAGCCATCAACACTGTCCCGTAGGTAACGCTGTCGGCCGCAAGGTCAGCCCCGTTTTGGCCCAAGAGAAACCGGACCGCATCCGCGCTTCCCTCCGAGAGGACAGTATGGAGAGGCGTGATTCGGTTTGTGTCGTCGGCGGCATTGATATCTGCCCCACGCTCCAACAACAACTGCAGTGTCTGCACCGTACCGCCGGACGCAGCTGTGTGTATGACGGGCCATCCACCCTTCATGCGCCAGTTGGGATTTACTTTTGCGTTCGGGTGGTCCAGGTAAACGCGCAGGATTTCCGTGCCATCCTCTTCATCGGCAGAAAGGAAGAACGGGGGTCGTCCATCGTTATTGAGGGCATAGGGGTCGGCGCCCTCGTCGAGGAGGAGGGTTATGATGGATGCATCGTCATAGGCTGCGTGCAGGGCCGTCCATCCCGAATCGGTCTTTTTAATTCCGAGATCCGGGTTCCATCGCAGGAGCTCCTTGAGCTCGTAAGCTCGGCCGAGGTACGCTGCAAGATATGTTGGCGTGATACCTTGATCGTTGACTGCATTGATATCTGCTCCTTTATTCGGGGGATCGATCTTCAGCAGTGCTTTGATTGCATCATGTCTCCCGTCTCTGACGGCGACATGAAGCGGCCGGTCACCAGCTCTCGGGGCGTTTTCGTCGTCAACCTCGGGATACCTCGCGTCACGATCCGCGCCGGCCTCGAGGAGGATTTCCAACATCGAGGTCGAGAACTTGAAGGCTGAGCTCGCCGCAAGATGTAGCCCGTTAGGATTGTCTGCATTCCGTGCATTGGTATCCCAATACCTTGAAGCCACGAGGAACTTGACCAGCGCCTCATTCTTGGATGCGACGGCCAGGTACAATGCATCCAGTTGTCCTTGAAGTTTCATAACATCCGTGCTCAGCAGTCTAGGGTGCTTCGAATCTGCTGGTAGTATTGTTGGCTTGACCAGCTTCTCGAGGATGGCAACCGCAACATCCTTGTGGCCGTTTTCCACGGCACGGACGAATGGCGTCCGTTTCTCGGCATCTTCCAGATAAAGCGGATGCGTATCATCGTCCAGATCTAAGTCATCGAGTGCCTTCATCAGTTCTTCGGTAGTAGAGACATGTCCGGAGGCAGCCGCAATGTGTAACGCTGTTGTACCATCTCCCGCCACGGCTTGTGGATTTGCACCGTGACTCAGTAACACGCGAATAGTGAGAAGTCTTCCAACCTCTGCCGCGAGATGCAGCGGTGTCCACTGCGCGGCATTATCAGCAGCCGAGTTGACAGAAATAAAACCTGGAGAGCTTAGGATTATGGGGATGATGTGTGGATACTGAAACCTGACCGCCAGATGGAGGGCATTGTTTCCATCTTCATCGTGGACAACAGTGGTAACTGTGGAGTTGAGAAGCTCCTTGACAACTATGTCCCATCCTTGAGCAGCCGCTAGCATCAAGGCTGTAGCGCGGGTGGGCTCTGACCTGTAACGAGAATATCTCAACAGCTCCCGCACCGTGTCGACGTGCCCGTGTAGAGCGGCAAGCTCCAAGGGAGGACGCGCCGCGACGACTATATCCCACTTCTGCGAAGCTGCTAGCTTCAAGGCTGCAGTGCGGGTTGGCGAAGAGTTGCAAAGCGGGAGCTTCAACAGCGCCTGCACCGTGTTGACGTGCCCGTATAGGGCGGCAAGTTCCAACGGGGGATGCACCACGCCTGTTGGGCTCGTTGTCGCCTCTTCGTTCCCCCCATATCCGACGCGCTCATGGGTACTTTGCTCAGACCCGACCACTTGGCTCATGTAATTGCCTCCGAGTCTGCCGATCAACTTCTCCAGTATACCGAGATGCCCTTCCCGTGCGGCCAGGTGGATTGGGGTAAATCCCATCTTCGATGCCGAGAGAATATCTACTCCTGCGTCGAGAAGCACGTCGCATGTTGACGCGTGGCCGAGGACAACTGCGCGATGAAGGGCCGTGTAGCCCCTGTCGTTTTGCCTGTTCGTAGCAACTCCCTGCTCCAGCAGCATCTGGACAACGGTATCGAATCCTCCCTCCGCCGCCAACAGAAGTGCATCGTTGCCCCACTGATCGAGAGCTCCAAGATCGAATTTAGAGTCAATCAGCCCCAGCTTCTTGAACACTTTGGACTGCCCAGATCGAGCGGCAACATGAACAACAGTGCTTTTGTTGGGCAGCCTGTCATCAATTCCGACCTTGGCACCCTTCTCAAGCAGATATGCCCCGATGGTCTCGTTTCCATTCAGAGCAGCCAGGAGAAACGGCGATCTTCCCTGATCGTCCTTCCTATTGATAGCTCCCGCACGCTTGTCAACAAGAAGTTGGACAATCCCGAAAAAGTTGTTCTTCGAGGCAAGACACAGAGCGTTGTTGCACGATGCGCCTTCCTTCAACAGAATATCAACCACGTCGGCGTGTCCATACCCAGCCGCGAGGTCAAGTGCTTCGCCAAGCGCGGTTTTGAAGTTTTCTGTGGACTTGAGTCCTAGTAGGAGGCTGGTTAAAAGGTCTACAAGCCCGAAGCGGCAGGCGATCTTGAGCGGTGTGTCGAACGCCGGGAACCTTGCCGACTGTTGGCCAGCGTAAAGCTCGTGGAGCCTATAAAGAAGAGAGCCGTTGGAGCCCGCGCTAATGAACTCTAGAACCCTTTTCTTCAACTCGTCGCTAAGCCGATCGCGCACGAGCTTGTAGTGGTAGGGCCAGTGGGTAGCAGCGTAGCCTAGCAGAGCGAAGGCGCGCCGTTCCTCGGTCTTGTGGGAGGGGATGAGGTTCGTTGGACTGGTCGGGTTGGCTTCGGCGACGTCCGGGAGATGCTCCAACGCGAGCTCAAGGTAGGTGAGACACTGCGAGAACACAGTGACCTCCGGGTCTTCGCCTTGATCACGCCATACTTTTGAAAGGGCTGGTTCCATGGTGCTGTGGATGGGGTACACCTGCAAGCCGGAAGGCCTAACCAAGTTACCCTTGAGAGGTCGGATATCGGTTGCGATTCGCAGGTGGACATCAAGCTTGAGATTGTCCCAGGTTGGGTCTCCAGAGGTCGCAAGAGCAGGGACCACAGCGAGTTCGTTCAGGCTCAAGGGTCGGACAGCGTACACCACCCATTGCAGAAGGGGCGTCAGCGGCGTTCGGAGGTCGGCGGCGCAGCGCTGCACCGTCAGCGCGTACATCTCATCCAGCGTCCAAGGTAAATTGTCGACAACTGTCTTGACACCGCGAATGGTTGAAGGAATCTTTGCAGTCTCAAGAAGCCTCGCTGAAAAGGATGCATGTAAAAAGGAAGTATCTCTACTGCATAGCTGTTCAATAATGTGTTCCTCGTAGCCTTCCCATTCTGGATGGCGGATTGCCAGCTTGTCGACCTTACTTTCGACGAATAGTCTCACGTCTGGCATATACAATGCCGGGTCAGAGAGATCGATGTCTCGGCTTTTTGCGGCTTCTTCCTCGAATAGCCCCTCTCGTGGTTTCTCATCAAACACGACGACCTTGAAGGTAGTTTGGTTATTCGGCATGGCTCGGAACCTGCGGAGCACGGTAACAAAGTCGTCGAATCTCCAGTCCTTACAGTCTTCTGCGGCATGAATAACGCAGAATACCGGGTTGGGATACGCTCCTTTGAGAAGGGTCAAGAACAGGGCGGCTAGGATCTCGAACCCGAACACATCTTCATTTTTGACCCACCCGGCAACCGAAAAAATGAGTTGGAAGAGTTCAGGCCGAGTGAAGAGAATCTGTCGGATCAGAGAGACGTAAATGGAGGAGATGGGCTGGGCCCGCTGGTCCTGCTTATCAAACGAAAAGCTAATGACGGTGGCATCGGGAATCACTTGGAGTTCGGCGATCAAGTGAGATGCGATGACGGAGCTCCCGGATCCGCTGGGCCCGCTCAGGTACAGAATGTCAGGGGCAGTTGGGCCCAAGACTCTCCAGTCTTTGTAGGATTGGTGTTCGGTAACCCAGTTGAGTGTATTCGGAAAGGGTCGGCTCAGACGAAGCTGCCGGTTGCTAGCAGAGACACTTGATAGTAGTGCCAAGAAGTTGCGGAATGCCTTGGAGGTGACTTGGCGGCGCGTCAGCAAATCCCACTTAGCGTTCTCCATCGCACTCATGGATAAATCACTCACATCTGGCCTCCTTGACGAAAACTCGCTTGATGAAGTCAAAGATTTGCTCTGCTATCGCATGGCCGGGCTCAACCCTCCAGACGTCCAGTTTCAAGTCCGCATTGCTGAGGGTAACCCGGCGCTGTGATGCAAATTGCTCACCCTAGGTCACTCGAGTCAGCGATCATTCCTATCTTTGAAGGGACGGTCAACCTACCACCCGGAGTGGGGTGCCTTGTCCATCTTGGGAGGAAACATCCAACATCACATAGTGCCTTTTGATACCCTCGAATGCCCATGCGATGCTCTCTAAGTCACAGGGCAGGTCCCGAAGCACGCCAAATGGCAGGCGAGAGTCTGGATGACGCTTGGATGCAAAGCGTAAGATCTCATCTTCTCGGTGTGCAACATCCTCCACGTGAATGCCACTGGGCCGTTCGCAGAAGACCAAAGCAGCCGTGTAGTTTGCGATGTGGAGATATCGCTTGTGGTGCGACGCAAGCTCAAGTGCCTAGGTAATCACGCGATCAACATATCATGTCTTGCAAAGCCGGGAAGAACAAGGTGCATACCTGTTGTACGAGAGATGCACCCAGGTCGTGGGCGAGAAATATGTAGACAAACGGCTCGGGGGCTTGCTTCGAAGCCGGGTTTCGGAGTGCGCGCTGCTTCGCGTCTGTCCTGACGATTTTATCGAGCAAGGCTTCTGCTCTTCCAGCAAACCCGAGAGAGCCGAAGTTGATAGTCTTATCGCGCTCGGGGGAGCTTCTTGTTGAGCTCACGGAACCCCCAAAGGGGAGACTAGGTACTTTCTCGTCCGGGGAGTAGCTGTTCTCTTCCACAAAAGGAAACGTTGTTACAACCGCGGCGTCCCGGAGCCGCTTGCTCCAAAAGTTCCAGGCTCTGCGCTGCCGCGAGATGTCGTCGCCGATGCCGTGGACGAGGATGAGGCTACAGGCGCAGATCAGAAACAACACCTTCCATTTGAAGTTGGCCCGATCGGGGAAGCTCACTGGCATCGTTCTTTGTCCATCCTCACTCTCTCCGCCGACATCTCAGGGTGTCTCTTGGCCTCTAGCAAGGAGTTATGGCGGCGATATGCGCAAGAAAGCTCGGGAGTCAGGCATTACCTAGCTCGTTGCGACTTTGAATGGGGGGATTTGATGAAGTTCAAACACGTCGCTGAGAAGCGGTCGTGCCGCTGCAGTTGGTTCCGAACGGGCCGCCCTTGGCGCGGAAAGTGCCCTTGCAGATGATGCCCCTGCTCATCCCAGTGCTCCTTCCCCTCCTTCTCCACGATGGATGTTGGACTAGGCTACAGCGTTCCACAACGGGCCAAGCCCCGGAAATAGCACCATGCGGGCATTTTGAACCGTGCAGATTCTATCGAATGGAAGGTACGAACAGGTACAAGTGCGGCGGGGTGAGCTGTCAGTCTGCTGTGCTGCCCCGCCTCCACACCACCAGACACCAGCCCCAAGGACGACATCCTTTTCCTCAATTCATTGAGCCGCGGCAGCCTCTTCAAGCCGGAAGCGTGAGAAGCGTCGCCAGGACTACGTCAGCCTGTTTTCCGATGTCCATTTCCTTCATGTTCGTCAAATCCACCGTCCCCGGATCCAGCGTCGCAATGCCCAATTCGTCCAGGTCGATGTCCCCACCCAACTGCACCGGATCCACCGGATCGGGTTTCTCTTGGCCCATGAGCCGTTTGAACACCCCTTTGAGGTCGGTATCGTACTCTACGTCGATGAGAAACTCAAACGGGACGTCAGCCCTCCGCCGCAACAGCACCGCGGCGCGCAAGAAGCTCGGAACCCCACATTTGGTGACGCTGTCCTCCTCGATGGTCCAAATAGCAGCGTTGTCCTTGCCCCAGTTCTCGTTGAGAAGGCGCTTGACGCCAGTGAGCGTTGTCGCGTGCACCTTTTCCTTGACCTGCGACGCCTCCCACACGTAGCCAAGCTCACCGCTCGCACCAGCCGCGCCGGCCGAAATGCCGGCCTTGAACTCCTGCTTGACATCCTTGGTCGAGGTGGTCTTGTTGATGGCGACCTTGCCCTGCGGCGCAACGGCCCACACCTCGGGTCTGTTCTGGAGGTGTCCGCTGGCGTCGTTGAACGTCAGGGTGATGCAGGCCTTTTTGAACCGGCGCCCGGAGTTCATGGAGAGGAAGTTGAACTCAAAGACCAGGAGAGAGGCCGCGTCGCCGTCCGGGGTGAAGTCGCCATGTGTGACGCTGGCAAGCGAGGCCCGCAGGACAAGAGTCTCGCCACGGTCGATTAGCACGTTGCGCGCGACATCGCCGGGCGCATTCTTCGTTCTGTAAGTTGCCTCCCTGCATCTGGGATCGCCTTCTTCGAAGAGAAGGATGTCGACTGTCTCCATATTGCGAGGGTCAAGTTTGGTTTGCTGATTCGGAAAGGTGTGTCTTGCCCTACGACCAGTGTTCTTAGGTCACCTTCGCCTTTTCTGGCGTCGAGAAGTCACAGTTGGGAAAATGGCTTTCTAATCACCGTCTTGTAGTGGTGTCGAAGTACCGCCAAGTACCGATGTGATGGGCTGTCCCACCGCACCGTGTCAGACAGGCTTGAATATGATGGTGTGCAGCGCTAGGGTCTAATTTCGGGGTCAAACTTCGTGTTGGTCTCAGGATATCTGCGAGGGCCTTGTGCTCGAGCTGGGTACCCAAATATGACTTCGGTGTCGCAATGGCCCTCATGCAACACGATGCAGCCTGTGTCGGGAAGGTAGCGAAGGCTTCAACACCACGCCACTAAACAGATGTGAAATGTGCGAAAACGTGCATGTGGTGAGAATCCTTCGCGTCAAATATAGTGAGTAAAGCCCCATTTTCAGGCAGTGTGTTGGAGGTGTCCAGAAAAACTGACCCACGTTTAGTTTCGCCCACTGTTGCAGTGAGGGGAAATCCGCTACCATCCGTCAATATTGTGCTCCACATGCATCGTTCCGGGGGCAACACACTACACAGTAGAGGCTACTGTGTAGACTCTCCATCCTTCAAACCCCCAAACCGCCCCCAATCGAGACATGGTGGTGTGCAAGCAAGGGTTCTCGCATGAAACCAGAACTTGAAAACAGGGGTCGCCTGCAGCGGCAGAAATGCACAAGTTCCAAGCAGCTTACCATCCAATCACCTTCCCGCATCAACAGCCAAACGATCCGCCACGCAGCTCTTCTGCCGTTCTTCGGGGCGGTCCGTGTGGTGGATTTATCACTGCTGAAGCAGCTCTCTGGGAGTCTGCGTTTCGTCGTCCCAGATAAGCAGAGGGCAAGTGTGCAGTCTCCCTGGAGCGAAAAAGAAATCGCAGAAGAGGGAAGCCAAGAGTCGAAAACTACAATTTCCCCCACTCCCTTGGGCTGGTGAGCCCACTGACGGCAAGATGAGCGTAGCAAAGGCAAACAAAGAAGCCAAGGAGATGAAGGAGAGCCGCGGGGGCGGTCCGAGGAGCAAGAACGTCAAGGACGGAAAGAAGAGCGACAGCAGCTCATCCGTCCTCAAGACAGCTTTCAAGGTCAACTTCTGCAACGCTGAGGAAGCCAGTGAATGGGACGCCAAATGCAAGGGTAAGCTCACCAAGTCGGGCAATCACATCCTGCACAGGCTCGCCGAGCGCGAAGGCGACGCGGAAAAATGGACAGCGAAACAGGTCAAAGAGTTCCTAGACTGGGTGCTCGGCAGATACCACCACCTTCTCAAGGAGCGGGTTGGTTCAGAGAACCGCAATTCGCTCCATTCAGCCATTGAAAAGGGGAATGTCGACTTCGTCAAGGCTATCGTCGAGAACAGGGAGCTGATTAACCTCGGCGACGTGCTGTCCCAGGTGTGCGCGACGGGCAACGCGCTCCACGTCGCCATCAGATCCCAGAACCGGTCAATTGAGCTTATCGAGCTGTTGGTTGAGAAGTGTGCGGAACTCTCACTCGACAAGATGTTCACCGCCGGCGGCGCCGCAGATGGCGTCCGAGCCAAAGACAACACACCGTTACACGACTGCATGTCGATGGATACTAAGAAGGTGGATGAGGAGGATGAGGATGAGGATGACGACGACGATGACGATGGGGATGACTCAGATGGAGAGGAAGGAGATAAAGAGTTGGACGATGACGGTGATGCGCAAGACCCCAACGGGGGCTGGACTGATCTCAAGTCACCTAACGCGGCAGCGAAACACGAGTTTGGCCCGCTCATAAGGGCCCCTACCATAAAGCAGGGGACCCCTAAGGAGCGCAACGATACGCTTCAGCTTGTTAAGTTGCTGATAGAGAAGCACACGCCTGCCCTCATGGCGACCAACATAGACGAGACGGCGAATGAGCGCAGGACCCCATACCAGGAACGAATCCATCAACTTCGGCTGTTGCATTCTGACAAAGACGAAGATGGGAAGGCCGAAATGATTGCCCAAGACGAGGTTGCCAACTATATTCGCGAGTACTGTATCAGGAATCTTCCTCGGGACCAGATCATGAAGTGCCTGTACCAACGTGGCCAAGGCAAGTTGGCCTCTTTGCAGCGAAACTAGAGATGAGCTATTCGGGTGCCATTTACTAACCTGGTAGCAGAACGGCACATTGAGTTTGACCTTGGTGGACTCCCACACGCCAACATCTCGGTTGACTACCTCGACCGGCTATCGAAACATCTTCGATTCGAAAGGATCTTGAAATATGTAGCGTTGCCAAAGCTCACCATGGAGACTGAAAACAACCTTGGTAGACGGAAGGCTCGCTTCCCGCAGTGAGATACCCTTCCCGAGTCCGAAGTGAGTTGGCGGGCTGACTGCTATTGCGCAAACTCTCATAGGGAAAAGAAATTCAGCCGTAAAAGAGGGCTATCCGACCTCGTTGAAGTATTCAGGTGGCTGCGGAGAAACAACGTGGAGCAGATTGTGAAGGTTATGGTCATTGACGATTGCGATCCGTGCCACTCTGACGCTAGCATCGAAGACGCACTGCGAGATTTCAAGGTCGAGGTGTGGGATTGGAAGAGAATTGACATCAGCACCGATGTGATTGCAGAGTCGAGCAAATTCATCAAGGAGATCTCGCTTTATTCGAGCGGTAACCAGGCCGTTCTAATGGGTTGGGCAAGCAGCGAAGGACTGCTGGACAAGGACAAGTTCCCCAAGGTTGACCAATCCCCGCGAGTCTTCTGAACATTGGCTAATCCGTCTTAGCTAGAGCACGTGAATCTGTTCATCCGGGAGGTAAGTGCATCATACACGGTTGAGCAGTCCGGCCTCAAGAAACCTGGACTAACAGAAATGCAGGGCCTCGAAGACTCTGACCGGCTGCATAAATATATCAACGGGTTTTCGAAGAGGCTGTCTCAAGGATCAAACGTCAGAGTCCGCCACATTCTTGATAACAGACTGATCAGCTACGCATCCGAGTTCAAGGGTAGCGAAGTCTCATCTCAGACGTACGTCTTCCCCCGCGTGCCCCTGAGTGCCATTACAGATAGAGTCTAACATACGACAGGGAAAATGCGTGGATCGAGTCTGTGACAAACTTCGCCAGGTTTTTGCGCAGGGCGCCCCGAGCGAAGGAGGAAGATATGGCAATAAAGATCGCCATCATCGACGACGGAGTCGACGGGTCGCTGCTCAGCCTCGACAACAAGATTGTAGCAGGAAAGTCCTTCTGTCCGTACGCCAACTCAACCGACCTGATGAGCCCTTATTACGTATCGTCAGGCAACCACGGCACGTGCATGGCCACGCTCATCTGCAAGCTCTGTCCCGAGGTGAAGCTGTATGTAGCAAGATTGGATGAGCGGCCAGGGGTTGGAAGTAGCCAGCGGCAAATCACAGCCAGGTCAGCGGCCGAGGCGATCCAGTGGGCTACGGACTGCGACGTGGACATCATCTCCATGAGCTGGACCATCGAGGCGCCAGTGCAAGGCAGCGACGACATGACAGCGCTGAGGAATGCCGTCGACGCCGCACGCGCCAAGAACATCCTCATGTTCTGCTCGACCTCGGACCAGGGCAGCAGCACCCGAGACGACTGCTACCCAGGCGACTTTGACGGGTGCATCAAGATCGGCGGCGCCACTGACACGGGCGATCCGCTGGCATGGGTCAACACCGAAAAGGTGCAGTTCCTGCTGCCAGGCGACCACGTCCCCTTCTCCAACAACGAGGGCAAGGTCGTGTCGTACGAGTCCGGCAGCTCGGTGGCCACGGCCGCAGCATCCGGCCTCGCGGGCCTGCTTCTCTTCTGCGGGAGACTGGTCGACAAGGCGGGGATTCAGAAGGGATACAAGTACCGCGATATCAAGGACACCAAGAGCATGACGGATATGCTCAACAACATGTGCAACTCGAGGAACAAGTTCATCACGGTGCAGGACACGCTCGAGGTGCGATTCAACCAGTGGCTTAACAACAACTCGAGCGGGTCATTATCGGAAGATGATCCATCGTTGAACCTGAGACCACTGGTCAGGGCGAGTGATTTGTCAAAGATGGAGTGGGATGCACAGTGCCTTGGGGCGCTGCAGTATATGTTGATGAGCGTGATTAACCCGAACCGCACGGGCAGGTAGGACACTTGTTTGTACGAATACTAGGATGGAGCACAGCCGTAGGGGTGGTGACACCTTGCCAAGGAGGCCAGGGATGAGCAACGGACACCAGAATACGAGACACGATCAAATGCCGAGTCTTTTAACCCAGTACAGCCTGGTTGTATGAGACGAATGTGTCGGCTCATAAAGTTTCCTTCTTCGTTCGTAATCCTGAGTTGGGGTGAGCTGTGACTGAATTTGTCCCTGAGGTCAGGTGATCCCCTGCGTGGCTGTCATAGAAGAGCGCGGAGCCAGGGGCGCGGAAGAAGTCCCAGCTAGCTTAGGTGAGCCGGCTCGACGAGGAGGTGGGTAGTGAGGTGGGCGAGGTGGGCAACCATGAGCGTGTTGAGTTGGGTGGCGACGGCTACTGAAAGGGGGTGGCTCGCCGCATCGTAGACCTCAGTTTCGTTAAGCACTTCGGTTTCGTCCGCTGGACACCCCCTTTCCCACCAAATGACAACCCCTTACGAGATACATACCAAGACAACATTGAACACTCCATTTTATTTCACCCCGGCCGTTGCGCTAAGACCAACCAGTAAGAGGAACATGTCTCTACCTGCCTTCCTTCCCATTGCGTGACGACCGTGACCAAGTGTAGGTGAGCCAACACCACGTGGGCGAGGTCCGAAAATGGGCAGGATTGTATGTCCCCAGATTGTCTCACGTTACACTACACTAGTACTGGAATAATAGTATGCATCTCTCGGCTCGTGGATGTGCGATTGGCCGGGGAAGTTCCACCCGGATAGGGATTCGAATGCATCCGGGGCACCATGCAAGTGGCATCACCCTGCAGATCAACATGGATGACGATAGGGGGCGAGCGGGATGTACTAAAATAGCGTGGGGAGCAATTTGACGACACCCAGGTTCCATTCCTCTGCACCCTCCCAGACCCCATCATGGACTTCTGGACGGCACTCATTCTACTCAGCGCGGCGGGGATTGCATGGGCCTTGGTGGGCGGCATTTCCCGCCTCTGGCTCAGCCCTCTCTCCAAATTTCCCGGCCCCAAGTTCACCGCGCTAACCCTCTGGAACGAGTTCTACTGGGATGTCGTGAAGCGGGGGAGTTTTATCTGGAAAATTCAAGAGATGCACGACCAATACGGCCCCATCGTCCGCATCAACCCCTACGAGCTACACATTCGCGACGCAGATTTCTACAACGAGCTCTACGCCTCCAGCCGGCGCATGGACAAGTACGAATGGTGGACCCAGATGGCCGGCTCCCCTGGCAGCGGCTTCTCGACGATATCGCACGACTTGCACCGGCAGCGTCGGGGCGCGCTAAACAATTTCTTTTCGGCGCGGTCAGTGGCCCAGCTGGAACCGATGATTCAGGCCAAGATCGACAAGCTACTGGGGAGACTCGAGCGCGTCGCTTCCACCGGGGAGGTCCTCCGTCTGGATGCTGCATTTATGGCCCTCACCACGGATATTATCAGCGAGTATGCCTTTTCCAACGCCATGGGGTGTCTTGACCAGCCGGACTTTGAACTCGGACTCGCCTGGAAGCGCACAATTCTCGGCGCATTTGAGGGCGGCACGATTAGTCGGCAATTTCCCTGGATGCTGCCCCTGATGCAGCGACTCCCTTTGTCGGTTGTCGCGGCATTGAACCCCGCTGCGGCCTATCTGTTCAAATGGCAGGAGAAAGTCAAGCAGCAAGTTGCGCCAATTCTGGACAGGACGGACGAGAAGTCTGCAGGGGGTGGAGGAGACAACCCCGGGCGCACCATCTTTCACACGCTGCGGGATAGCGATCTGCCTGCTGAGGAAAGGACCCTCGAGCGGTTGTGTGACGAGGGGAATATCCTGATTGGGGCGGGCTCGGAGACCGTGGCGCAGACGCTGACGAGACTGTGCTTTTACCTTCGACATGTGCCGTCGGTTCTGGTGAAGCTGAGGGAGGAGTTGGATCGTGAGAGCCCCGCGAGGGGTGAAAACCAGCTGGCTGGACTGCAGCAGCTGCCATATCTTGTAAACCCCAGGCTCCGGCTTCAGTTTTTGTGACCCTGGATCTCTAACATGAAGGGTTGCAGAGCGCCGTCGTCCGGGAAGCACTTCGACTTTCGTACGGGGTGACGACTCGGTTGCCTCGGATCGCGCATGAGGATATCCGATACAAGGGTTGGGTCATCCCATCAGGGGTATGGCTGCCCCTTTACCACAAGCTATATCCTATGGTATGCTCGCTAACCCTCGACATAGACTCCGGTGTCAGAGACATCTACTTTCGTCCTCCTCGACCCGACAGTATTCCCAGAGCCAGAATCATTCCGACCCGAACGTTGGCTTGAAGGAGGCAAGCTTGGAACCAATCTAGACCGGTACTTGGTGGCCTTCGGCAAGGGGTCTCGCCAATGCCTTGGCATCAAGTGAGTCTCCCTTATCATCCACTTTTTGAATACGAGTCCGCCCATTACTGGTATTGACGTGCGTATTTGTGCCGCTTTTTAGTCTCGCCTATGCCGAATTGTACCTCACAACGGCGGCAGTTGTCAGGAGATTCGACTGGGAGATGTACGAGACGAAGCTCGAGGATATCGTTCTTCACAGCGACTTCTTTGTTGGGGTTGGGGCGTCGGATGTCTATGGGAAAGGGGTACGTGTGAAGATGGCAAGCCGCGCCGCACAGCGGAAGCATTGTTGATGATTTGGCTCGCTGAGAAGTTGGTGTATGAGGACAGTAGAAGCCGTCTTCCACATTGGCTCTGGGGAATATGGCTGGTGCGGTGCACGTGGACTTTTTCGTACAAAAGGACCCTCGATCACATGCGTCAAGACAGCCAGCCACAACAACCCTACCACTCATAAACTTCCTCGGGCCAGCATGAAGTAAGCAGCCACCAACTCCACGTCCTCCACGGGCCGGGCCTTAATCTTAGAACTCTACTTTTGCCCTGGAACCCGTGGTCTCTGAAACTCAAGCTTCTGTCGGGAAAGATGACGGTCAAGGGCTTTCTTGTCGCTTTCATGTTGGGGCTCGGCACCCAATCACCCCTTCAGCGGGCCGACCCCGGCGATGTCAATCTTTCCCACATCACCAAACTCGCCTCCCTCGGCGAATCGTACTCGGTCGGCGTCGGCGCAGGTGACAGACTCGGCACGATTCTGGACGCCCTCGACGACCAAGGAGACTGGTCATGCAGCCGCTACGACAAATCTCACCCCTATCTCGTCAGCCAAGACCCCCGACTTGGAAAACACGCCGGGAAGAATTTCCAATTCCGCGCCTGCTCAGGGGCTACAATCGCCGATGTCCTCACCACCCAGCTTCCCCGCGTCGATCCGGGTCAGCAGGTCATCATGATCTCTTCTGGAGGGAATGACGCCGAGCTTTTCAACCTCCTCAACCAATGCATCTATCAGTTCGCCTCGTTGATGCCTGACAAGGTCCAGGAGGCGATCGAGGAAACCAAGAAAAACGACTTGTTTGGGTGGGCTGCTGACTACGACTTTGAGCCGCTCGGCCGCGGATGTGAAGACCAGCTTCGACACACGGCCAATATCATTGCCAGTCCAGACTTTGACGACATGGTAGACAGGCTCATAAATGCTGCGAAGCTGAAGCTTGCACCCGAGTAAGTTCACCCTTTCCCATCACAATTCTCATCACCGGGGCTAGGCAAAGGATTGACGGTACCAGTGGGATGATCTACTACACAGGATATGCAAAGTTCTTCTCTGAAGACTATACGTCAGAATGTGACAAAGTATCCTGGTCAATATGGGATTTTGTGAGGACTACCCTTGATATTGCTGGCCATGCCTTTCTGACCGAAACCTTCCAGAAACCAAACGACATCTTCCGACCTCCCGTGTATCTGACCACCCGGCACCGACAAGTAATGAACGTCCTCGTCGATAGAATGAACTACAAGCTCAAGCAGGCCGTCCACCGCGCCGGTCCCCAAGTGAACTTTGTAAACTACGACAGGTACGTCGGCCACTTCAACGGGCGCTACTGCGAGCCCGGCGTTGACGCGTCCACCACCGAGAGCAACAACCGCACGGAGCTCATGTTCTATGAACTCAACGTCTGGGATGCCGAGGGGGAGAACCCTAAGGGAAGAAGCCCCTGGGGATCGAGCCTAGACGGTATCCACGAAAACTCCTTTTACGGCGGGGTCAACATCATGGCGCAGATTACAAAGCTGCTGGACAAAGAGGTATCGGGGAGATTTACCAGCGAGAGTTTCAGGAAAACCGGGCCGAACGAGCGACTGCTGGTCGCCAACCTGCCGCAGGTCAAGTTTGCGGTTCACAACATAGTTCCAGATGGCTATTCGCGCATCTTCCACCCACAAGTTTCCCTTCATCGCATTATTGCGGGTCTTATTCTCGACAAAATGACTAAGCACAATGCTCTCGACACCAGGAAGGCGAGAAGTTCTGGGAGAGACTACAATAGTGCGTAGATACCTATTTTAGAGTAAATAGACTTGCTAGAGCTATCGATAACTCTTCCCCTCTTCCGGCAAAGAGACCTCCTCATTCTCCCCTGCAAATGACAGGTGTCCAACGCTGACAGTAATTCCCGGGCCCTCTTCCACGATTTCCACATCACCCCCTACGGCGCCCCATTTGAGCTTTCCCTGGCTGAGTGCACTTCTCTCTCGCACGCTTGGCCCCTCCCCGCCCGAAAGACCTAGCTCTCTCTCCTCGACAATCAGGCTTAGCTCCTTGGCTGCCTTGCCACCAGGCAGAGTTTCAATAGAAGAAGACCTCGACATCTTGCCTCCCGAACTTGTCGCTCGACGAGCGGGGTGGCAGCTGGCGGAGATTATCAGCGAGTTGTTCCCCATGACAGGCATGTTCCCCCTGAGTATGTAGAATAGGCCAAACAGCGCCGGCAGTGCCGCCATGACCGAGCAGGTGGTTATGGCGGCGAGCATGGGGCCGGTGGAGTAGCCGACGTTGATGAATAAATTAGCGGATGTGTTGCGGTTGTCGGTGGGGGTGAGGTAATCTGATTGCGAAGAGTGAGATTAGTGAAATTGCCCGAGTGATTGGGCGCAAGGACGACTCACCCCCTTCAATAACTAGGACGTAGATGGCATTGGAAACTAGCCAGTGCAGGACGATGCTTCCGATTATAAGCGGGATGCTGTACAAATACGGCAGCTGGAGCCGATACGTTGAGAGCTGCTCGCCCTTGGGTGATGTCACCCGAAGTGGCCGATATGAAATGGCGAAAGCATTCCACTCTAGCTCCGAGTGCAACCGGGTCCAGATGGCGTTGTACATGAAGTAGTTGATCGACAGGATGAGCTGCGGCGCGTTGGATATGAGGATAGAGGGCAGTAACTGCCCCTTGGGCACCCAGTTGGCATCAAACAGCCCGTTTTCGTAGGTGTGATCCAAGCCCGAGTATCTGTCTGCTGTCAGTACTTGATCATCGCAGCGTAACCTTACCTTCACAAACTATCAGGGAATACTTACCGATAGTCGCTTCCCTTGCCACTGCTTCTTTTCTCCGCGAGCTCGACCACAGCGATACTGAAAAACCATCCAGCCACAACAATCCCAGAAATAAAGAAGATATATGTGCGAAACCACTTCCCTGGCATGATGGCAACAAACAGCCTTGCGACAGGCCGTCTCCATTTCCGCGGGGCAGGGGCTGGCCACCCCTTAATCCGCTCTTCGGCATCATTCCCCCAGAAAGAAGCCAGCTGATGGTTGCTCAAAGTGCACATGTCTCGAGTTTCTGGATCCGGCCGAAGTAAGAAGGACTCGATGGCATCCCCCGGTGTCACGAGCGGGTCGTCGTTGAGTTTGAGAAGAATCACGATGCACTGCATCGTCTTGAGGGCTGCGCAGATAGTGACAACCAAGAGAAGGACGCCAGAGACACCAACTCTGCATCTATTCGAGATATCCTCTGCCAGACAATACTCGACTTCCCAGTCACTGAAGCCGTCGACGTCAAATCCTGCGCGGTGCTGAAGCTTGAGGGTAGTATTTCGTTGGATCGGCGTGTCTGCCAGAACCGAAGGGGACACTGTCGACTGAGCATAAAACTTGGGCTCGTCATTGACGATAGTCCAATTTCCATCGCTTGAGAATATCGTCGAGTTTTTCAGATAGGAGTAAGCGCAACCCGACGGGTCCGGCCCGTTTTCGCCGCCAGGTGGGGCCGGGCACATGTTAGTGAAGCGGGACTCGGCCCCGATCAAGGAGCCGCAGCCGGTCGTACACATCCCAGCTGGCTCCATTGGGTTCTGTGTTGTCTTGCAGACGGCCGAGAACCAGAGGGGGTTGACTTCGTCGGCGGGAGGGAGGAGGCCGAGGTCTTCCCAAAATCCCGCCGAGATCTGGTCGAAAGTGGAGCTGTTGACGAGTTGTTCGCGTATCCATCCCCGTTTATGTGACTCGTTGCCGGTGTTGATGATGACTACCACATCGCCGTAGGTTCGCCGAGGCTCGCAGGCAATGTATTGACGTCGGCATGTGCGCGGGTCGAGCCGTACCCATGATGAGGAAGACTTCGCAGCGCGTGTAATGCTTGCCACAATGGGTGAGGATGCGTTGGTATAGTCCGAGATACTGACGTGTGTTCCGGAACTGGTATAGGCTCGAGGGAGGTACTCGCGCCAAGCTACCCCATAATCCGGGAAGAATCCAGAAGGGGCAAGGTACGCTCCAGGTAGGGTGTAGGCGCTGCCGTTGACGAATGGCTCCGCTGCGAAAGTCATCTGCCACTTGCCGCCAAGAAAGTCGGACTGAAAGACGACGCTGTTGAAGAGGAGATGAATCGGCAGAGAGGACAGGCCGAACACGAGGATTGACACAAGCTTGAAGCGCGAGATATGCCACATGTTCTTGGCCGAATGCACGCCGATGTCCAGCATCTTTTTCTTGCGGTGGGCCACGTCCAGCTCACCTCGGCTTGGGGCGTTGAGGACCTGGATGAAGAAATTGGACGAGGCGACAACGCCCATGGCGATAATGTTAATGACCAGGTGGAGGGCCACATTGATCTTAGTCGAGGTGTCGCATGGTCCCTGGTAGAAGAAGAGGTTTCTTGTGAGAGACCCCGAGTTGCTAGTTATGACGCCAACGAGGATGGCCAAGGTCAAAGTGAGGGCAGCCACCAGGGCCGTGTTGATGATGGCTGTCTTTCGCCATCCCCGCCGATCAACGCGCATCCCCATCGCTATTTTGCCGACATGTTCATGATACCGCAAAGCTCGGGTGCCAGGAGAGTTTTGATCATTTTTTGAGAACAGAACTCCCTGGTCAACATCGGGGGGGCCAGGGATGTTCTGTTACGTGAAGGGGTCAACAGGGTTGGCCGGCCTGTTGGTGCATGTTAGGGATCTCTGCCACATTTGCCGGGAGCGCTAACATGCACGCTGATCTGAAACGCCAAGGCATCGCGAGTCGCCCTGGGCCACGCATGCAGCCAACCAACCAACCTGGATTTATTTTCCGACAAGTCGGTGTGAAATGAAGAGGAGATGGATTTGTGACGGGGGCGATGTCTAGGGCGAAATGGCGTTGGAACGGCTGGGATGGAAGGGAAGAAGCGAGTGTGGCCAAGAGAATTGAAGTTCTGCGCTTGTTCAGTGGTGGCAGTGAGGGGTGGCTCGCTCTTTCTAATCGAGCGAGGAATCGTCGGTGGCAGGAGAACAACGGTGGCACCTGCTTGGCCAATCCCGACCGGATGGATGGTGACCGGCCTCTCAACCACAGGCCATTGCGCTAACTATGCGGGGATTCTACCAAGTTCTCGACCCCGCGCTCTGGTCTCCCGTTGCTGGCTTGCACCTGGCCACGGAGTGCCGCAGCCGCAGCACCCATCGGCGCTTCCAGGGCAGTATGCCAACCTCTCATTGGACTAGACTCACTAGAGCACTGCCATGGCGCATTCGACGCACGAAACTCGGCCGGAAATCCCTTGGCGACATGCGCCGATGGTCGGTGATTGCAATTCGGTCACATGATGCGATGGGCATGGCGAAGCAATATTGCCCGACGAGGCTCTAGGGATTTTCGACCTTTTTCCACCTTCACCCTTGGCGGCCCCCAAGACCGACTTTCTCACTGTGCGAAGACGACCCACGCACGCGAATAACGCCATGCGCGTGTTCCAACCAGAATGCACGCTCCCGGAGGAAGGGCCCGCCTTCATCCAGCAGCCCAATGTCCGGTCGACAATGGACATCATTTGGAGCTCCCTCACCATAATCTTCCTTTGCACCTGGTCCATCACGCACCTTAATGTTCCGCCCCAGGTACGCCCGCTCCCGCCAGCCAAGAGCTTTTGGGAGGAATGCAGACGCGCTTTCTTCGAAGCCTGGTATTCCCTCCGCAGGAAGGCCGTCTGGATGCTTGTCAACATCCTGGTCCCAGAGTTCTTGCTCGGCAAAGCACTGGCCGAGTTTGTGGCCGCGCGACACTGTACCAACGCAATCCTCGAGTTCCAGCGTGAGGAGAAGCACGACGACGAGATCTCATGGACCCCGACTCACTCGCATTATGCCAATATGGGTGGCGTCTTTGTTAAGTTCGAGTCTGACCACACCGAGTCAAGTATTATCGAGGCCAGCGACACAACTAGCCAATGGATCAAAAAGCTCATTGACCGCTGTGAAGCAGGCTACCCTGGACTTGGCCCGTTTGACTGGGCCGTTCACAAGAAGCACCACGAGTTCGCCAGAACGTGGCTTAGTAGTCACTTGAATGACAGCGATGGCCGCTTTGGGGCTCGAATGTTATCTGGGGACGTCTGGGCGCTCTCGGCATCGCAGCTGCTCTTACTCCGAAAGATGGGCGTGATTACCAGGTTCCCCGACATTTCAGAACGACAGATCAACGACAAGAATAAGGCGGATGCTGTGGTCAAGTTTATCGCCATAGTCCAGGTCCTCTGGCTGGCCATCCAACTGGCGGTTCGTGCGGCGGCGGGCCGCCAGTCGTCACAGATCGAGATCACAGCTTTGGCCTTTGCAGTTTGCGCCTTGATCACATATCTTCTCCTCATCCACCGGCCCAAGGACGTTAGCGTGCCGGTCGTCATCTCCGCATACCGAGATGTGACCTCTGAAGAGTTTACCGAGGTAATTGCGCTCACGCAGCCTGTTTACCTCGCCGGGAAATCATTCTACAGCATACCAACGAGCACAACACCCTGCACCGGCACCGATAGTGGAAGATATTCTGATCTGCAAACCCTTGGCATCCTTGGCGGCTTGTCCGTCTTTGGTGCCGTACACCTCATCGCCTGGAACTTTCAGTACCCCAACGAGATCGAGCGACTGATTTGGCGCATCTCGGCTTTGATGGTCACGCTACTGCCCATCATCGCTGTGTTGGCCACAGACCTGGTAATACCCCCGGACTGGCAAGACGAGAGCGGGATCAAGGGCTTCGTGTACAAGGCTTCCACGGTAATTCTTGTTTCTGTTATGGTGCTCTTCTTTGTTCCAAGGCTGTATCTCTTAGTTGAGGCGTTCCGCTCAACGTATTTCCTACCCCCAACCACTTACGTCACGACTTGGGCGAGCAATATTCCCCATATTGGATAACACTCTTCATCTATCAACGTTGGGTATACACGATCTCTTTAGTTCTAGGAGCACCCTTCAGGCTGTGAATCGTCTCCGTCCTATGACTACTTTGTCTATATACGATGCTCACCAGGTAGTACTTATCTACTCATGGTTGTTGTGTTGAGAGATATGACAGGGATCTCCAGAATGGAAAGTATTGTGAAAGAAACCGGATTCCGGTGGTATCATATGAAGAAATTTAATTTGTATTAAGTTTCTGAGAGAGACAGCTTGCCTGTGATACGGTTTGAGTTAGCTGTCCCTACGACGAAACTGCTCGACGTCTCCATGCTCGGGTAGTTGCACGTTTCTCTCCAGCCGTTGTTATTACAAGAATGGGTCCAGCTTTCTATTTCCGCCCTTTTCCCATCAAAATATCAGTCCAAAGCCTATTTAATTCACTGGCCGCTCCCCTTCTGATCTTTCTGTCCGTCCGTAACATCCTCAACTCTCATGTTATCCGCGACTGGCCCCACTGAGCCGCGTGTCCCCTCGAGTAGAATAGGCTGTCCTTGAGAGTCGAATATTTTTGTCTCCGTCACCGGTGCCTCACCCAACTTCTGCCTCGTCGTGCGCGAGCCCGAGCCGCTGGGGTTGGAGTAGGCTTCGTGCTTGTAAGCCCATCCTTTGGCCGTTTCGTGGCCGTTGACCGAGGCGGACCCCGCGACGGCTGCCGAGGAAGAGCTGGAGAAGGAGAACTTGAACGGCATATTTGCTAATTGATAGGTGTGGATTTTATCGGAGATGGCGAAATGGTGTTTGATTTGAGCAGACAAGAAAAAATGATGTTCTGGTGAGGTAGGAACTTCATTTTGAAACGTGGTTGTCGCCACTTGTATGTCGGGATGACGTCACAGCGCGACGCGAAACAAGATGCGGTGGCAGCGATCACAATCTGCCCGCTTTGTCCCACGCGTCACTTGTGAGCCACTGCGTTAATTGAGAAAACTCATCGCACTGTCCTCCCAGTCACAACATTCGGGTACTTTCCTGGTGTACTAGTACGATAAAATCTCTTTTAGGGTACGCAAGAATCACCGCCATTTCAAATTTTGTTCCAATGTGGAATGTTACTTACCTACGGGAAACCACATGTGCACGTACTGATAGCAGATTACCTGCTAGTTATCCTATAAATTGCCCGATGGGGGATCGAGGAATCAATTGTTCTACGACTGGTAGCTTTAGAGCACTGGAAACCTAACCACCGAGAAAGAAATACTTTCGAGCCCCCACGCTCTCTAGGACTATCAGTTTTCGCAGCGGAACACGCGTACATCCGGTAGCAACCAAGAGCCGGCCCGCGCTTAGCCGCAAGAAAATCGCTGGTCGTCCTGGCAATCATCACGTAAGCCCTGTCTGAGCTGCGTGTTTGGGCCCGAAACCCGATGCCCCCTGTTTCAGCCCGAACGACGGACTGAAAGACCCACAAAACCCACTGTCTCTCACTTTTAACTCTTTTCAAAAGCTTTTTTCAACCTCTTTCAACATCAGCGTGGATCCTGTCTCCTTCGTACTCCACATCTGCAACAAAAAAGAACAAGCAAGATGCCGTCCCGCAGAGACACCCTAATCGCCATCGTGGATGCGCACTGTGAGCAAAACATCGACAAGATCATGGCTTTCCATAGCGATAACTTCACCTGGGAAGTGCTACCCAGTACGTAAACGGCGATTCACCCCCAGTCCAACTCCAACACCTCTAACACAAAATAGAATCACTGGGACAGATACCCCTGAACAGCGCGGCGTACAAGCAGATGTACCAGTCCATCGCACCGGCCTACCGTAACTACCAGATGACAATCGTCGACATTTTCGAGGACGAGAAGGCAAACAAGGCCGTGGTCTGGATTGATGCGAAGGCAGAGACGGATGTTGGGCCGTATGTGAACGAGAAGATGGTGGTGTTTTACTTTGACGATGCGGGAAAAGTTTCGAAGACTTACGAGTTTATTGACTCGGCGGCGAGTGCGGCGTTCTATGCCAAGCTTCACCCGTCTGTTACAAAATAGGTGGAACGATGGACGGGGGTTTGAACTTGGTGTTGGGCAAAATGTATACCTTGCTTCAGGGAGTAAGAGTCCAATGTATGCATATGTGTACACAGTCCCACACCATTATCATCCACCCCCTCTTACTCCCCTCTTACCCACACTACGACGGCAAGGTCCCAACACCGCATTCTTCCAGGTTTCGCATCCCCTCCCCAGAAGTTGACCAATACTCCTCCCTGCAACTCAAAACACCATATGCCTCCCCCTTCGCCCAACGCAGTACCGTGTTCCACCTCCTCTCCCTCTCCAAAAACGCATCATAAATTTCCTCATCCCTATACTGCCCAAACCGATTCGGATCTGCCTCCTTCTCCATTCTCTCCACAACCCCATCCACCACTCTCCTCCGCTGCTCATCGACAAACTCCCGCTCGGCGCTTCCGTGTTCACACGCATTCATCCTCCATTCATCCTCTCCACAGCAGCGCGAGTCCTGGGCCTAATAGCGAAGCTACAGTACTGCCTGTCCTCTGCGCCTTTATTATACGATTTTATGTCGAAATTGTCTTGGATGGCCCCCATTGTGATTGCCTGCATGATGCGCCCCATCCGCGGAGTCGGTGCGGACATCGCGGCGTCGACGTAGCCGTTGTAGAGCATGCCGTCCGAGGCCCTGCCTTTGCCAGTTCTGAGTAGTCGGAGCCATGATGCGCGGGAAAATGGGTCTCGGGGTGTGAGGAGTCGGAGGGTTCGTGGGAGGGGTAAGGCCATGCGTGCGCAGGCGTCGATGACGGAGGTGATTGGTGTTGTTGGCGAGGTTGTCACCCATGGGGATGGTTGAGTGGGCGGGTTCGTCTCGTCAGGCTGGCTGCAGTCGTACCAGTCGGGATTCTCCTGTCGGAGTTGGAGGGAGAGATCGTCCCAGCGCCTCTTGAGGGCGGGTTCGTTCGTGCATGCTTCCTTGTTCTGGTCCCAGCGCTCGCCGAGCCGTTCGCACACCGCATCCATGTAATCGCCGTATCGGGTGGCGAGTTCCGCCTAGCGAAGGGAGCGCAGCGTCTGACATAGTAAGTCTTGCGCGTCGTCTCTTGGTACTTGTAGGAATGGAGAAGGAGACTCGGCGATGTCGAACTGGCACTCTAGGACGAATGTACACATGGTCGTTACCGTCTTGGGGTCGAAGACCTCCCTGTCGTGCACTATCTCGAGGATGTCCTTGATGGAGTTGATGAGTATGCCCAGAAGGGTGTGTGCGACAGGCGAGGTTCTGCGCTTGCTGCGGAGCACTGTGTCGGCGTAGCGGAGCGTGTTCTTCAATCCGGGCCGATCCCAGAACCTCCTGAGAGTGATGTCTGGTTCGGGAGGCTCGAGGTCTTCCTTTAAAATGTTCGCGTCCTCGATGTAGGCCTTGCCGAGAATATCGCGGGCTGATAGGCGTGTGCCGGCAAGGGTAAATAGGTTGATAGGCGGCATAGTCGCGGTTTGAGAGATGGATGTGCAGTGTCGACGTGGGAACGGGCTGAGATCGAGAATCGCGGATGCTGTTGTGCCGCTGCATTTATATGCGTCTCACAAGCGGTGGCGCTATTTGAGTTTACGGCCCGCGATGATAAGAACAGAAGCTGGAAAGTATGGTGTTTGAGTTTTGATGTCCTGGTAGCCCGAGCTTCAGAATTTCATGCTCATCCATGTGTTCGCGTTGGAATAGGTGAGGCAATGTCCCATGCCGATCTGTAGCTGTGTCGCGCTTGGTTTCTCGAGGACTTGGAAAGGTACCATATACCACCGGCACTTGACTCAATGGCGGTCAGCCTGCCTGCTTCCCTATCTCCAGAGCCACCTCGGCCACAGCAAACATACGGCGGAGCTCAGCAAGGTTTGTCGTGCCCCACTGGTGGTCAGTCCCCTTAAGCAACCAAGTAACCCTTTTCAACAGGGGTGTCCATGTCCGCCAAAGTTGCAGCCATGCCTCGACCAGTGGAAGGACGTCTTCGGCAGTCCAGGTGTAGACATCTATGACCACTCGGGGGTCGTCGATAATGGTGAGAGTCTCAACATTTGCTGGAAGCCACACCTCTAACCTCACTCCGTTCCGGCGCTCAAACCCGACCAGAAAGCTCAAAGGAACCTCTAAATTGCGCAGTTGCGGAAAATCCCGGAGGGAATGTAGAGATCCCCGAATCCACAGGTCCGGAAAGAGACCGGCGAAGTCGGAGCCTCCGTCGCAACCAATCGAGAGGGTCAAACTTCTCAATGTTGTTCGGACCATGCCCAAATTGGAGGAGATTATGTCGAGGTCGAACGTTGGCTCGGGGTCATACGCTAGCATTGTTGATCCACTGCAGTTATTTGCGGCCGGATCAAACCACCATTCCCACCGGAGCGTCTCAAGTCGCGTTGCTACACAGAGAAAGTCGTTTATTGTGCCCCTCCGTAATATGTCGGTCAGGTCAAGTGATCTCAGGTTTAAGCATTCTGGCTTTGTTCGGGACGGCCACTCGAGGCAATGAGGGTTGTCGATTTGGGCGCGCAGGCTCGATAAGGCAGGAAGATATAGAAACGGAAGGATATCGGCGGTGTTGCGTTGTCTGAACCACTCTCTGGGGCCGTTAAACGCTATTTGTCCTGGCAGGGGAGGGAAGATTGTCACGTTGCTCAGTCGTTCGAATTTGGGAAGCCTCGGATGGGAATTTCCCTTGCAGACCGCTGCAGTGAGCATCATGCCGAGCATGTGAGTTTCCTCGACAGCGCCTGCCTCAAGGATGAGCGATGATAAGTTCGGCAGGCGCGACACAAGCAACGCGAGCAGGGCATCCATTCTTCTCTGGCCTACTTGCACAGCCCAGTTAAGGCCATCGCTCACTGGCAGCTTCATGGCGCTGATATGGAAATCGACTCAACAGAGCGAGGCTTTGCCAAGGGCACAGATGGAGGGCGTCTTGTTTCGCCGTCTCTTGGGCTGTAAACTCCGTCGCCGTCGATGCTGAGGTTCTGGACGAGAGCGGCTCGCTCGGGCCTCCGCAGCAAGATGGTGAGGAGCGGAGCGATTGGGGGCGCGTGGGATCCCCGCCATGTGAGTCTGATAGAACGGTGCGCGAGGGGCTGCGCAATACTGAAGAGATGACTGTTGGTTCTGCAGAGGTTGCTGAGATCGGATGAAGACAGGCCTCCCATGATCTGCATGAGTATCTCCACTGGACACGCCACCAGATTCGCCATCACGACTCCTTGCTCTTCGCGTAATGGTGTTGCTTTTCTGGTGAATTGAGCAAGTGCGAGGATGGGAGTCTAGAATGTCTAGAATCAACACGCTAAATCAGGCGGACGATGTGATGATGCATGAACGATGACATTTGAGGCACTGTGTCAGAGGCGGTCTATTAATATGGCCCTGCATGCCCGCTCTCAGGCTGTGGTGTTTACCCCGGCCCTGGGACATGGGACGTGCCCCTCGCTGGCGCGCCAAGCTTCGATTGGAGCGCAGTGATAGCCCGGGGTATCGGGCTTTTTGCTGATGGCTGGCTTGGGTGGCACGATCTGACTGGTCCAACACTGATAACGACCACGACTCAGCCCCAGGACTCCTCCGACATGGTGCAGCAGACCACCCATGCTGATGTGGTTAGCTCTCCGCCACCCCGCCAACGGCGGACATGAGCTGACAGCATTCCTGCATTCAGCGATGGCCAGGGCCTGTCAAAGAGGCGGGGTTGTCAGCCTCCAACATGCTGGCCAAGGGCCAGACTCGCCGATCGTCGCTGCCCATTGGGCTGCATTTGCGTCGCACAAAGTCGGCGCACAAGGTCCGGAGGGGATTTCCGCCGCCGATTTTCTGCTTTTGAGGTCGCAATCCCGCGCTTCGTGGACGCATCGCGTGTGCTTCGCATTTTTATCCAGGTGCAGACTGCAGGTTGGAACCGAATCCATCAGCCATGTATTCATCACTGCGAATAGTTGCAGCATTCTGTTGCTTGGCAGGTTACGTCCCGCGCGTCATTTCCGACACTGCATCCGACCTCTCGGGCGCATTGGCACAGTACCCGTCGCTGTCGAATCTTCGTCAGCTGGTCAATCAGCAACCGTCCCTCATCAACACTCTTTTTGGGACCAACAAGAACTTCACCGTCCTCGCGCCCAGCAATGAGGCGTTCACAGCATATGCATCGTCGCATGGGAAACAGCTCCCCAGCGCAGGGACCGACGTGGTCACCAACACGTTATCTTACCACATCCTCGCCGGCGGTCTGACGTACTCCAACTTCAACAGCGAGCGGGGTCTCACCGTGCCGACGCTTCTCACTGGCGAGCTGTACAACAACCGCTCGTCCGGTCTCAACCTCGCCGCGGCCTTTGGGCCCGGTGCCAACGGCCAAGTGGTGCTCATCGAGAAGACAGCCGACGGCTATGTCCAGGTCCAAGCATCCCAGCTGCATGTAAACATTACGTCCCTTGACAAGAAGTGGTCGGGCGGGTACATCCAGTTGGTCGACAAGATTTTCGACTTGCCCAAGAACTGCACCGAGACCATGGAGGATACCGAGGGGCTCGACACGCTGTATGAAGCGCTGGAAGACAGTGGTGCTTATGGCCCGATCGATACCATGTCCAACGTGACCTGCTTGGGTCCGAACAACGCGGCGTTTGATGCGGCGGGAAATCCGCAGAAGAACTTCAACACGTCGGAGATGAACTGGATGGTTCGGTGAGTTCGCAGAATGTCGCATGACAAGGGTGAGGAAATCACTAACATCTGATTCAGCTCGCATGTCATCTCGCAACCGCTCTATCCGGATCAGATCCAGAACGGCATGGTGCTACAGACACTCAGGAACACAACCATCAACGTGACGGTCGAGGGCGACAACGTCTTCTTCAACAACGCCAAAGTCCAGTCCACCGCCCTGTAAGTTTAGCCATCCCACCTTGACGCCCATGACCAAGCTGACTCTTGATAGCACTAACAACGGAGTCATCTACGTCCTTGACAAGATTCTGGCGAGAGACCCAACTCCTGCCACCGGGGTGACACCATCCACCACGGATGCTGCCCCAGGGAGCTCGTCCTCCAAGAACGCGGCAGAGCGGCCGTCGGCCAAGAAACAGTTCTCTCTGGCGGTTATTCTCGCGGGAACTTTTGCGTTGCTATGAACACGAAGCATTAGGTTATGAAGAGGGGATGGAACGAAGGTGGGAAACAATGTCAAGCCGGTGCTCGAATTAACTTGGCGGTCACTGTAGAATTAGAAACCGGACGGGAAGCATCTACACACGAGAATGAATATATACCCAATAATGAAATGCTCCAAATGGAAACGTCAAGGCCCAAGTCCACATCATAAGCAGCACGAATGAAGGTGGAACAGGGGACAGATATCTTGCGTCTGTAAAAGTTTCATTTCATTTCGTCATTCCACATTGCCCATGGCTAGAACTTCTATCTCATGGCATCAAATATGTCTTTCCGTGTCGTAAACATCATCAAGCGCATTTCATGTCATTTGTTACTGATGTTGCTGTTAGCAAGCAGGCAAAGAGGCTCTGCTCAAGCCAACGCTTGACTCACAATATCAATCCATCTCGCCATCCACTTATTAACTGCCTCCTTGGCCTCATCAACCAACCCAAGTTCTGTTCTATGTCAGCATTCTACCCTCGGCAACCCCAATTCACATTCCTAGAAAGACTCACCCAGCAGAAGCTGAACCGCCCCACGAATCCCCGAGTCCAAAGCCGACGCAATCCAAGCATGCGTATAGCTCGTATGCTCGCCCACAAAGATCAACTATTCACCAATTAGCAATCTCCCTTCCATTCCCAACCCATGAAAGAGCTCGGAAGTACTCACCCCATCATAAGTCTTGAAATACTCCGGAATATACAACTGATGCTGCCCCACACTCGGGCCCGCCCAGCTCGCACTCTCCAACGGGTCCTCCATCCAACACCTCCTGTTGAACTTGCCCGTATACAGCCCCCTGACCTCCTCCCCGTGAATCTCCACCATCGCATCAAGCACATACTGCACATGCTCTTCTTCCGTGGCAGAGATCCACCGTGCGCCCCAGTCTCCGCTGATATAACTCGCCAGGAGGGTCGCCGGCCCGGTGCCATTGATGTTGTAAGACGGGTAGCAGATGGAGCCGATGCCGGGGATGTCGGTTGTGGTGGAGCACCCGCCGATAATGGGGTTGGCGTAGTGTTCCCAGAAGCGGGTCGAGAACTCCAGGGCGACCTTGCAGGCGGAGGTGTACGGGACTTTGTTGATGGCGTTGGTGATTGTGGCGGGGAGGGTTGAGGGGAGACGCCATTTCCGCACGACGGAGAAAGGGGCGGAGATTATAGCGTAGTCGTAGGAAGTGGTGATGAATTCGGGAGATGGGGAGGAGGAGGCGGTGCCGCGGTGCTGCAGGTGGACTTTGGAATTGGAGAGTTGCACGCGCTCGATCTTGCGGGACATGGTGGTGATGTCGTCGACGAGGGGGTGGAATGCGAGGGGCAGGCGGTTGAGGCCGCCGTCGATGGTCTTCCATGTGGCCGCGGAGAAGTAGAGGCCTTCGTAGAGGGAGTCCCAGAAGGTGTTGGCGTTGCCGCCGTTGACGTCGGTGTCGTTGAGGCTGCCGCCGAGGTGGTTGACCATGAAGGCCCATTCGGACCAGGTGTCGCCGCCGAGGCCCTTGAGGCCGTTGACTGGGGGGTGTTAGTGGTTGGGAAGAAAAGGGGCTCAGGGGTAAATACCGAGCCAATCTTTGTGCGCCTTATACATGTTTTTGGACAGCTGGATGCTGAAGTTGGAGCCGGGGAGGTACTCGTTTACGGAGGCGGAGAGCGCCTTGGTGGAGTTGTCCTGCGCTTTGATGGGGGCACTGAGCGAAGCATTGGCGGCGATCTGGGCTCTGGTTGGGGGGAGTCCGGTGTCGAGTTTCACGCCGTTGCGGTAGACGAGGCCGTTGTTGCTGCTCTGGATCCAGGGCGTGAAGTCAATACTCTGGTTTTTGTTGTGGCCGTGGAGCTTGTTGAGCTCCTCGGCGAGTTGGAACACCAGTTGGTGGTCCGAGATGTTCATGACCTCGCCCGAGGCGGGATCCTTGTAGGTCGAGGGGAAGCGCATGGGGCCCATCTCCTGGTATGAGTAGTCGAATGGCCCACCAGAGAGGTACTCGGTGTGCACCCGGCCTCCGAGACGGTCGCCGGCCTCGATGATGCTCACGTTGGTCATGCCGGCTTGGTTCAGCACGAGATAGGTCATCAGACCGGACATACCGGCACCCACAATGGCCACCTCCTTGGCCTTGGCTATCTCCACATCAATGGCGCCGGGCTGCTTGTCCTTGAGGAGATTGACGCCCTCGAACCAAGCCCCCAAGGAATCAACCCCGGTGTCATTGTTCATCTCGATGCTCGCTGCAAGTCCATTAGCCACTGGCAGTTCATCTTTCCTCAGGGATCCAACTCACCAGCCCGCTTCTCCGCTCTCCGCTGATGCCTCTTGTGCAAGAGCTGGGGGTCACTCCGGCCAACGAGAAGGCCTTCCGAGTCCCAACCGGAAATGCAACCTCCGGAGTTGGCGTTGTCAGGCACAATCCAAACGAGTCTCTTGGAGTGGCTGCTCGCACCATCCGCCCTGGCAACAACATGGTGGGCATCCCCCTGGGTGCTGCGGGAGCATGGTCCGTAGGTGAAAGTGATATCGCCTTCGATCAATCTGTCGAGAGAGAGATGGAGGTTGGCAACGCGGGATGTGACTGGTGATCGTGTCTCGATTTGGAGGGGCAAGCTGCCTGCCATGGCCATGGCAGCGCCGCCGAGGGCGAAAGGAAACGCTCGACGAACCATTGTGATGATGAGCTGATGAGATCGTTTGGAGTCTGAATTTGATGCCGAACTACCATTTTGACAGTGACACGGACACAACGGTTCTATATATCCTTCAGACTACTAATCGGTCTTTTAGCCAACCATAAACGCTACGTCAGGTCGGTTCCCGAATCTCCGAACATCAGTACGTCGACCTGACAAATCGCAATTGCTATCTCGACCACTGAAGGCAATCAAGATAGGCAGTGAGAGTTGCCTGCCGAGCGCCGGTAATCGTGGAGCCCCGGACTTCGGATGCGGGCATTGGCCGCCGATTTTTTCGAAGATACGAACGCGGCCGCCATTGCCTCATCGGCGCCCTTGACATCAATTCAAGGTGTGATTGCATTGTCATTATCATTTTTCTTACTTCGGCGGGGGCGTTATCGGTGTAAGTCCGATGCCCCCATTGATAGGTGGGGCGGGTAGGGGAGCTTCACCCCTTTAGGCAGGTCTTTGTCGCCCTTCGCATCGAGACTAGTCGGCTTCGAGCTTAGAGACAGGTGGGAGAAACCAAGTTTCTACTCCGCCCTTGCCGAGGAGCCGGCCAAGTGTCGATTATGCAAACCCCAAAAAATATGCTTATCTGCGGTGGGCATCACGAAGTCGGACTGCTGAGGGCGGGGCATCTGGGAGGTTGGGAATTTTGGTGATAGGGTAAGCGTCGGCGCGATTATTACCACTTGCATCCCGAATGTCAGAAACGGAGCGCGGGGTCGCGCCCTTCGGAGGATTTTGACGCGCGGTAAGAGACAGAACATGCGCACGATGACGACATGGATAAGGTAAGACAGGCGACAGAAGCAACTGAGCTGACTCTTTTGAGCAAATATTCGACACTTCAGTTCAGGTCACCGCTCATGGATTGAGAAGACTCGGTACACTTCTCTGGCTTTCTGCGCTCAATCTCTTGCAGGTTGGAACTATGTTCAATGCAGCAATCAGGAAAACTGTAAATTCCTGGGACAGTGAAAGAAAACAATTCTTAGTATCACAGGAAGGAAAAGCACATCAGAAGATTCGAAACAAAAGTTATACAAGTGTAGTAATATTTACAAGTTGACCAGCAACATTGAGCTCAACTCACATACCCCTGAACCTCACCACGCCACCTCGCCTACCACTGGGAGGCCCCACACCCAGACTTACCGTCCAGAGTGGCGGGACTCAATGAGGTAGCATGCGCCGCAGGTGCTGCTATCAGAGGCCCGAACGTGGTTGCAACGCGGGTTGCTGCACTGGTATGGGTGGTACCTCATGGAGTTGTTGCGATTGCACTCGCAGCAGCTCCACTCATACGTAATAGCGGTGCGAGGCATCTTGGCGGTGAGATGGGGGTAACGGAGAAAAAGGAGGGGATTGCACTGAACTGTTGTCAACACTGTTGCTTCTAAAAAAGGCGAGATGGAGGTCGACGGTATTCGGTACTTTGGATGGCTGTGTGAGTTGTTGATGCGGATGAGGAAAAAGTTCTGTTTGATACGGAGATGTTGGGGATTAATATACTGTGTCATGATAATGGAGTTATTCGGACTCGACGTTAGGCTTTGTGGGCTCCAGGCTTTGAGCAACAACAAAGAGTGATGAGTGGTCTTTCAGCTACCTCTATCTTGGAAGCTGAACTAATGGGATTGGGACAGTTATTGACAAAGAGTTTTTCAGGTTCCACATCGCTTAATTACCGGCAATTTCAAGGAACTACTTTCCATTCTTTGTGACGCTTTGGATTCTATTGTCATGTTGAACAATGACAAGGATCCAGCCACACCGACCCAAAGTCCATCCGGCCTCATTATGTGCTATTGTCCTAATTGCCCACCTACTAGGTACTGACCTTCAAAACCCAGACTATGAGGTCTTCTTCTCATGCACTCACCGTTGATTCTCTCCTAAAGTTTGAAGGAATGGGCCCCACTCTCTTTGTATCTTAGCTAAAGTATAGCAGGTATTCTAACTCAAATAACGACTTCAACTTTCTAGCTAAATGAGATAGAGTGAAAACCACACTGAAAAGCAGTCGCCAATACGCATCTACATGTATTGGAGCTGCAAACTCGACTGAACGTGTGGCGAGCCTCAGCCCCTCGGTTCGCTACCAGCTTTGGTCGCATGGCTGCCCGCATTGTGTTTGCCCATGTTTGTTGAAGGATTATGCGAGCCGCAGTAGAAATTGCAGGCTCCTACTAACACCCCCGCTAGAAACATTCCTAGCGGTTATTCAGCATTCAAAGGATCCCCCGAATGGACACCTCTGGTGTGATCAGATGGGCCGCACAATGTATAGCGAACACACTCCCACTATGCTAAACCTTTCAAAAGAATGCCAGAATAGCAAGTCTGTCCACTTGCTATCCTACAGTGTGCTATTTAACGCCATCGTTACGGTCCATCCTGGGTGTCACACGAATCCAATCCCTGAATAGCCTCCATACCAGCGATCGGACCGATCGCTGGTATTCTGTTGAGTTACTGCGTGGCTCATTCCAGGCCACAACAACGGAGGAATGGAACTACCCCATTGCACGTAGTATTTAGCGGTTGGAAGCCCTCGGCTTCCAACCGATTGAAGCAATCAACACACTCGTTTTTCCATCGAAAGAGCCTTCGACCCAGAGCGTGCAACACTGGGTCCATTGCACCACACCGCTAATCCGTCTCATATAGTTTTGAGCTCCTTTCCGGTTCTTGAATCCTTCCCATCTGCTTTCCCATCTCGCTCCGTCTGCATTAAATCCTTCTCTATCGCTCTTATTTGAACATCCCAAATCCTATCCGTGCCTAAGATGGCGTTAGGGGGTAGCTGTGGCAGCCACTCACAAGTCGTACCGATCCACTCATCGGCCCGTTTCTGACGCATTGGTTGGTTGGATTCAAGGGCGTGCCAAGGCGTACAACCTCTCGGGTAAATTGTTTATTTCCTTACCCAATTAGGGTCTCCTCTTGGTAGTAGGTAGTGTCAACCTGACGATCTGCCTTGACCTTAGAGACAAAAAAGTTCAATATTAGGCAGCAAAGGTACCGCACCTCAACTCATATCCAACACGACCAATCCAACTTAACATCCGCGCCTCTGTCTCCCGTGTTGGTCTCCCCCTTTTTACACGGGTCGGACAGTGTGATGAGCCTCGGACTCGAACACGAGACAGATCATATTATAGTTTGGTACAGCTGTTAATTAGAGTTTATGTGACCGGCATTTAATGATCATTCTAGATTAAATGTAGTAAAACGGGCAACGTGACATAACATGCACATACGGAATGAAGGCACGTTTTACTTGTCGCTCACTGCAGGATATCAGAAAAGAAGATAGCAGACAAGGTCTGAGAATCTTGCGAATTCTGGAAGGAATTCAGGCAACCACCAATGTTCGCCCACTAGGGCCTATAGAGTAGGGCCCATACAGGCCTCCGCGCTAGCATCAATGAACGTCCAAGGGACTATACGGCGTAGCACGGCTAGCTCTTCCCTTGCAGAAGGCTCTGTGGTAAATAAAGCGACATTTGTTGGAGTAGAGGGGGAGTGTGATGGGGAGTCAATCTCTCCCAGGCAGAAACACTGCTCCTACCAGGCTTGACTACGGCAATGAGGCACGGAAAAAGGCGCCGGATCGCATCTTGACCGCCGAAAGGGGAGATTTGTATCATACAAGCTGATATCGATCGATCAAAGGCTGAGGCAAGATATATAAGGAGGACGCTATGTCTGGCTCTTACCATCCAATCCATCAGACACCAGCCTCACCAGCTTCACAGTCTTCACACTCGCTCAACTCCCCAACTCCACTTCTTTCGGTCAACCAACACCGAGTTTCCAACTCCCAACCCCAACCTTCAAGATGCGTTTCGAAATTCTTAGCACCCTCTTTCTCACTAGCTTCGCTAGCGCGGCCGCCGTCGCCCCCGCCGTCGCGGAAGACCAGTCGCCCAACCTCTAGAAGCGCGATTACTTCGACTGCGACGGCTTAGGCATGTGCGCGGGCGCGGTCAACTTTGTGCGCGACTGCGACATCGCCGTCAACACGGTGCTCATCCGCAACGACGACCTCAACTACGGCGCCTCCGGCTCCGGCAAGTTCGACGGCGCCCAGCGCGGCAACTGTAAGATCTTCATCGCTGGCCCCCGCGACTGCGAGCGCACCGGCAACCAGATGTGGTACGACTACCAAGAGATCCGCAGCCACGGGTGCGCCCGCTGCGGCAGCAAACACTGGGGCCGCGACAACGCCTGCCGCACCACTGTTAACTACGTCGCTTAAGCAGCTTTCTGGGTGGAATTGTTACTCTCGAGGGATTCTTCAACGGGGGCTTGTTTGGATGTTTGGCACCCGGATCTAGAGCTTACCTAACTTGTATGTATGGGGCTAGAGCATGGGACTAGAAATACTTGGCAGGACACCGCAATATTCTCTTATAACTATCGTCAATTCAACGGAGGTTGCAGTTCTTGCGACTTAGGATTTCTTTCGCGCAAAGGCTTTTTCTTAGTCGCAACAAAGTCGCCCAACGTATAGCAAGGCTACTACAAGAAATCAGGGAGTCATAGGTCCCTACGGGGCCCACAACAGCGTACCCTGCGCCACCCCAAGTCAACACCAGACTGGTTCCGTGTGGAACACAAAACAGAGCGGTTTTCTGGCCGTTCGGCAAAAAAGGGATGGAATTGCTTATTCTAGATAAAAAGGAGAGGGTGGCAGAGAGCCAGTAATATAGTGGTGGAAGGTGGCGAGTCACGTGGCCAACCAGGTGACCATATTGTATCACACACCCCCCAGTCTTCGCCGAGAGGCAAGGCAACAAGGCCTCGAGGCTAAGACTGAACAACCACAAAGAAAA
>Ga0247760_1000518_pt1 | contig 41691 bp, 41 predicted proteins | sample UWRJL171409R4_FD_179936 | JGI IMG/M metagenome (GOLD analysis project Ga0247760, IMG submission 179936) | Plant litter microbial communities from Arlington Agricultural Research Station in Wisconsin, United States - UWRJ-L171-409R-4 | ecosystem: Environmental > Terrestrial > Plant litter >... | reverse complement strand
ACCCTCGGCACCACATTCGCAAACGCCGCCACACACCCCGCACTGCCAACCGCCAACCCCCCAACCAGGAAATCACTCTGCCCCCCAAACGTCGAAAACTCCTCCTGCTTCAGCTCCGCCGCCAGCCTCGTGATCTTCGCGACCGAGCCACACGTCAGTTTGACCCCTACAACCCCCTGATTCTCCCTCGCCAGCTTCGCCACCACACTACTACTCAGATCCAGCCCGCCACACACCGCAGGGAAGTTATACACCACGGTGCCGACGCCCTTCTCGGCCGCAGCGGCAGAGACTTCCTTGTAGAACCCCTCTACGACGGGAGGCGTGCTCATCCCGGGAAAATACCCCGGCGGTAAGAGGAGGATGTACTGAACCCCCACCTCAACTGCATCGGAAAGATACTCGAGCACCTGCGCGGTGCTGTGGCCGGATATGCCGGCCATGAGCGGGAAGGAGGGGGGGCAGACTTCGCGCGCGAGGGACAGGAGGGCGCGGCGCTCGGGGCGGGTGAGGAGGAAGGTCTCGGCGTTGGTGCCGAGGATGACGAGGCCGGCGAGGCCGGAGGCGGCGAGGTGGGCGTAGTATTTTGCTTGGGAGGGGAGGTCGAGGGCGTCGGTGAGGGGGTTGAAGAGGGTTATGGCGGGGCACCAGATGCCGGGCGGGGGAGGGGGGATGGGAGGCATGTTTGTTTATATATAGGAGGGAGGCATGAGAGGTGGAAGGGGACAGAGGTTGTGAGGTTGAGGGATGAGGGGAAGGCGTGGAGTTGATCTCAAGGGAAAGACAACTGACGGGACGGGGTTGGTTATCCATAGGTTTCTAGAAGGTGTAAGCCGTTGTTGCTGGGTCGGGCCGTGTCAAGCCGACACCGGCTGCGCGTCGGATCCGGGCCTGGCTTCATCGATGCGGCCTGGCGGAGGAGGTAAGCCGGAAGCTGCTGATTCGCCCTTATCATGTCACATCCATTTGGATACCCGCTAAACACTAGCTCTGCCCACATCAACACTCCTATTCTCAACTAGCTGCTCAGCTCAGCACCCGCCTCTCGCTATATCTCCAGAGATGAACAATTAAGAAAAAAACAAAACAAGACAATGAGCTGGCTATTAACAGATTCTTTTGTTCATCAATGCCCTAACAAACCAAGCCAAGTCAAACCGAACCAAACCCAAGCAAACACCACCAACCCCTTTTATGGAAGGAAGGAGGAGTGACGAATGAGCGAGAAACAGCAATCCGGCAAGATGAAAAAAGAAAAAAAAACCAACTCTCGAGTGTTGCCCGATGCAGAAAACCAAAACCAACAACAAATGGACGAAGAGACAAGAGACCACGAGACAGGGAAGGCTCAAGAGCCAAAGGGAAGACAAACAATGTGGCTCTGTTTCTTATCCCCTGCCCTACTTCCCCCTATTCAGCTCTTCCACAGCAAAGACACTCTATACCGTTCACATCAGCTCCTGATGCCACCGGACACGGTTGACCTCCTCTAATCACACATTCGCCCTCGGATCCACCCAAAGTGCCGCACTCCTAGCTCAGCGTAGCCCTATCACGCTCATCTCGAGTGTCCACACCCGACGGATCCAGACCTTGAGTTTTTGCCCCTCGAGGCCCTCAACATTGTCCAGCTCAACGCCCTCCCACCAGCAGCGCCGCGCCGGCTTCCTCCAGAACAGGAGCAGCTTCTGCGCCATACCCACCGCGCTATTACCCATCTCGTTGCCACGGATATCGGATCGCAGTCTCGCGAGAGCCAAGCTGCAAATGACTGCCTTGTTGGGCTCACCAGCCCGGTGGCCCCACTTATCGTCGTGGTTGAAGCCGCTGGTTTAAATGTAAGCATGCCAGTTGTAAAATCTCGGACCCGGAAGAACACTCACCCCGCCGTCAGCATCTCGATGAGGTGCGCCTCTGTCGTCCCGGGCTCGTCGCTCCGCTTAAGTCCGCTAAAGATGCCGTCCTGTCTCAGTAGCGCTTTGGCCGCGGCTCGCTTGACCTCGATCATCTCAGCTTGATTAATGTCCTTTCGGTGCGGGATGACATAGAAGTCAAGGTCCTCACGCAGCACGATGATACCGGCGCGCCGGCTGCTGTCGTCTCGCGCTCCGGGATCCAGCGGCACTATGCTATCGCCATCGTGGCTGGCACTTGGATCTGCCGGGATGCTTTGTGCTACCTTTCGGAAGAAGTCCAGCATGTACTGCAGCGACGCAGGATCGTACTGCGGATCGGCATATGTGTCAGCGATATGGATATCTAAATTGTGCAGTACATTGCGAATATGACAAGTGGTGGGATTGGGGGCCGGTGACCGGTTATTGGCCATGCCGCCAGCGTCCGAGGAGGTTGTGTGCTGTTCATGGGGCGCGGGGAGATTGTAGATGCTCGAGCCGGTATTATGAGTTTTGGTGTTACCTACATCGACTTGTACTGCGTCTCCTTCGGCGAAGCCGCCCATGTGACCCTCGGGGAAAAGTCCATTCGGGAATAGTGAGAGGAGAACGAATTCGGGCAGAGTTAGCAGCTCATCTCTTGATAGAGTGAAGCGCGTGCCACTATTGAGGAGACACGAGTTAGTTCCGTGGCTCTCTCTCAAGTCAGGACAGGTCATCAAGGTGCTCCTACCGCAAGTCCATCGTGATTGTTTCATCAGCGCCGACATCTGCGAATCAACGTCAGCAATGTTGTCTTATGCCGTATAGACATCCCAAGCTCACCTCCAAGCGTGTTGATCGGTGGCCCGCCCTGTTGGACCTGAGTAATAATACTCGATGCGCCTCCTGCGGCAGCCATTAGGTATGTGAATGATTGGAGGGGACTTGATCCCTCCGAATATGCCGGTGGCGGTTCTGCTTCGTCGTCTTTTGCACTCCGCGACGACTCGCCCTTGGTGTCCTGGGGGAGAGCGCGCTTGGTCTCGTCCTGGAACTGAGAGGCAGCGAGGGCGCGGCTCGACGACTCGGGGACTGGTTGGTCGCGTGGCGCGTATGCTGGCGCGGCTGCTGCTGCTGCTGCGGTAGCTTCACTATCGGCGTCGGCAACGGATGACTTGTAGGGCTCGAACGGCTCGAGGACAGATGCTGCAGCCTCAGGATTGGGGCCGGGATTGGTAAAGAGCGAGGAGAAGGGAGGAGGCGGTCGGAAGGCCGAGCTGTCAGTGGAACCTTCTTCAGAAGCCGGGTATTGCGGCGGCGGAGATCGCGGACTGGAGATTATGGCGCCGTTCGTAGCAGGGTTGTTGTCGTTGATTAGGATTTCGGCGTCGACCTCGGCGGTGAAGCGAAGGAGGCGGTGCTCAGGTATGCCCTCGGGGAGCTCCGTGATGGCTGATGCTGCGGTTTCTTCGACACTGCGTCGGGCGAGGGAAGTGGGCCCGGGGGACGAGCGGCCGGAATCTTGCAAATCAGACACGGTGACGGTGGTTGATGGCGCACTGGCGACCGTTGATCTTCTCTACGAGGTTGGAGGAAACAGATGAAGCGCGGTGGCTGCGGGCGCCGCTGTCGCTTGGTTGCGGATCGTGGATAGATTGCCTGGCGTGCTGGGGAGTGGATTGCCCACCTGGGGTGGGTTATTAGACGCTGCGGGAGAAGACTCGGTTGATTGATGGCATATGAACTGCGAAAGGCCCAGCGATGCACAGTCGGGTCCAGAATGGCATGCGTCGTTTCGACACTTTCGACTGCGTCCACTCAGATACGAGTGTTGCTGCTGCAATACTGCGTAACCCACTGGTAATGTCCCGAGTTCAGGACGAGACAGGGCCAGGTAAAAGCGGGAGCATTTAAACAATGTGATCTGTAGCCGTCGGTCAATCACGAAGGTCCAGTGCTGTGAAGTTCGAGATGTCCAGGAAGCCCGGATTGGCGAGGTGGGCCGTCGCCTGGGTCGGAAGGGGGACCCTAACAAATTGGCCAGGGCTGACGGGTCTCTGGCGCAACACCCAACAGCTCGCATGCACATCGCCGAGGGGACCCGCCCCTGAGAAACCCACAACGATCGGTGACTGGCCTGGTAGCCGCCCGGGCTTGCAACCAATCGACAAACAACATGCAGCCAGCACCATGGAATGCCCATGCACGCACTCCCAAATGTTGACCATAATTTCTGCAGAGTCGAACACCGCGGTACAGATATATTTAACACAACATAAGTGCGACTTGCTTTTCAGTCTTCAACTTCATCGTCACTATCTCCGAAAATCGCCTTGAACACCTCATCCCTGGCCCGAGTACCTTCTAAGGCCTCATTTTTCGTAGCGTCGATCACCTCCGCCGGCGCTACAGCCAACGGCAATGCCTCACCTTCCTCTCCTCGTGCAGATTCTGTCCCCGTTGGAATACCGCCTCCAGGAGTACCCAAGATAGAGCTAGGCTCCAATCCAGATTGGCCGTGGCGCATTGGTCCGCCGTCCCCAAAGACACCGAACCGAGACGAGATGTCTGGCTTCTTGTGGATGCCAGAGCCTGCGTCCTCGTCAGGTTGCACATGCTCTGGGGGTTTGACGTTGAGTCTTTTGCACAGTAGTCTTGTGGGGTAAAATTCTGCAACGGACCGGGTCAGGGGACCGAACATGCCTAGCTTTGCAGCTTCTTCCGCTGGGTCTTGAGGCTTCGGCGGCGGTCTCGAGACCAAGTCTTTATCGTTAGCATCACCGCTTGAGCCACTATTCGTTGCAGTCGCAGATGATGATGTTGTAAACCGGCTGGCCATAAACCCTATCATGGGTTTGAAGATCCTCGCGCAGTTGAAGAACTCTCCAAACTCCCTCAACCACTCCTCGTAGGTCAACTTGGGCGGCTTCGCAGGAAAGTCTTGTCTGAATCCAGCTTGAAACTCGAGGTATGCCCTATACCTTGACCGTTTTACGTCGTTGTCCGCATATGGGGCGCCACCGCCGGTACCTCTTGAGAGAGCTGCCACGGCAGATTCCTTGTCTAGCTTCGGGACCCGGCTGATGAGATCTTGTAAACGCTCGGCTTCACTGAGCGCGTAGCCGGCAGGGACCTGTCCTAGCGCTGGCGGCAGGTCAGTCTTGCCAGTGACGGCAGCTAAACGTTCCCGAGAGGCGGCCGACATGAAGTCGAACACCGATTTCCCAGGCAATTGCTTTTCCCCAAGTAATGCCGCTCGAGCCTTCGGATCAAGCGTTGAGGCTTTGGCTGCATCAGCAGTCGAGATAAAGCCTTGCATGTCTGCCTGAGCTTTGGGCCTCCTTGATGATACCCAGTCTGGTGGAATCTTCGGGGGAGCGTATTTTCCCTCTGAGTTGATAGCAGAGGTTAGGGGGTCATTGACCTTGCCCCAAACAAAGCCTTCTAGAGGCAGCCTGCCATCGTGGCATTTTCGCAAGCCGAGCGCTACGTTCGCCAATGCTCCCTTTTTGGGCATGAATGTTGGCTTCGATTTGAGTGATGGATTGATGGAAATTGTCGTTTTCTTCTTTTTTCGTTCACCCCCTATTACTCGGTTGTACGATATCCGAGGCCCAATCTCGTATGGGTCTTCATCGTCAGAGCCAGTGTCGTTCAAGATGCCCATGCCAATGCCGCCCCGGGTCTTCTCCTTTTCTCTTTTTCGGCCCACAGCCAGGGAGAACTTAGGCCGCCCAAGCTCGCCCGAGCCATCGTCGTCATCGTCTTCGTCGGAATTCGCAGCGACGCCGCCCTTGGCTGATAGGCCAATGGGCGCTAGCCTAGACTCGCCTGCATACCCCAGCCCCTTGTGATCGGTCTTTCGGGTGAACCTGATCATAGGCACATTTTCTGGCGCGAAGAGAAAGGGACCGGTTTTTTCGTTCATATCCTTCCGCAGCTCGAGGCGGGCTTGCCTCCGAACCTTGGGCCCGATTCCCTGGCCCTCTTTCCAACCCATCTTCCTCAACAGCTTTGCGCCCATTGTTTCTCCATCGGGGCGGAAAAGCCCCATGAGGTCGGTCGCCCGCGAGATGTCATCCTGGGTCGAACCAAGGCCAGCGAAGGCAGCCGTCGTCTGTATTCTCCTGGATTCTTCGGCATCGGCGAGGTCCTCCTCGTCCATGAAATCCTCCGCACGTAACCGAGCGGTATTGGTGTCATCCTTCCGTCGGTTGGAGCGCGACGACACGAAGGTCGAGGGTGTCCATCCTTCCTTGGACCCAACAGAGTTGAAATAACTACCAGAGCAGTCAGTTCACGCCATCCTTGCTTACATGGCACCTTTCACATACCCTGCGCTAAACCCCCCCGTGAAAGCTCCGTGGAATCTCTTCCTGCCCCTATCGTCCCTCACCTCCTGCTTCCACACAGGCACGTACGAGCCATCGTCTCGAACTTCGGGGTCGAGCGGAGGCAGGGGGGTTCCAAACAGGACGTAGGGCGATTGCTGGGCGGTGAGATCAGCCTCGTAGTTCGCGCGCGACCTCTTGTATGACATGGGGAAGCCTATGCGCAGAAACGTCGACACTGGTATTCAGGAGAGGCTTTGGTCGTCTGGGTCTTGGTGTTGCGCCGCGTTCGCCAAATATTCGGACCTTGGGGAAGCTGCAGAGCGCTGACGCTGCAGACAAGGGTCAATCAAACCCGATAGGGAAGGCGGTGTCCCCGCTTCAATGGAAGTGGGGCCATTCTGCCATCAAGAATGCGGGGAATTTCTGTCAGACTCAGGCCTGAAATATCTCCTGCTGGGGCGCCTTGGCGATAGTTATCACCGACGAGCTGGTAGCCTCCGATGGCAGCTTTTCATTCCCCAGCAGCATCTCCGGGAGCTATTTCCGATACTAGGCCTTCTAGCTGGGATATCTTCCCGACCCGAAATCGAGGGACACCCCGACATAAGCTGTCAACGTCCTGGAAGGTGACGGCGGTGTAGGCTCGATTCCAGCCCGCCCACGACTGACGACTTGGCTTTTCCAAAATGCTTCGAAGGCTGGGCAAAGAAGATCTAGACCACCGCCGAGCCCAGCAACATCACAGCAGGTGGTCTTTCGCACACCATTTCTCACCCGTCTTGACGGTGGAGATGTCACGTTGAAAAACGCCCGCTTTACCCCTTTTCATTGCTTCTTCAAATTAAGGTACCTCTTCTGGATCTAGGGGAAATGGGACGGATAACTCCCTTCACACATCATTATTAGCGTGTACCCCGCCATACCTTGTCCCGCCCAGCCCCCACAGTCGACAGATGAACCACAATTCCCTGACCCGTCGGATCAGCGCAATGATATCATTTGAGGCGGCATCTGCGGTGTTTCGTGATCCCCATTCGCATGCAACCTTGAAGCTGGATTGTTAGTGGCATCCGCAAATAGTTTGTTTCCTGGCACGCTTGTATTTGCGGATGCCACTAACATTGTTCATCGGGCCTAAAGTTTAGCCAGTCCTACACTATTCCACGCAAGGAGTAATCCGCGGACTATGAAGATGGGGAGTCCCGACCGCGAAGCCGGGTTCACGATGCTGACAGTGGGTGGGCTGAGACGCAACCAGCTGAACCTGAGGTGAAGTCAGAGATTAGAAACGACATACTTCCTCCTCACGTCCTGCAATACAAATGGGCAACGGCCTATTGGAAGACACCCGATGATAACGAAGAAGATGAAGGGCCAGCCAATGGGGGTAATACGGAGCATCTCTCCCCTCACTGGTTGCGCCCGTTTCCCTAGTTAGCCAAGACTCTTTCACTATTTGCCGAAGGTGACGCAGGTCGTCGGCGCTCAAGCCCAGAACTGTTCACGTTCTCCAGTCTCCCGGTCAGATGAAGTTTACCCACCATCAAGCTCTCAGGCCCGGCCCGGCCAGTACCTGCGATCCATCAGATGGATAAGTCAGAGGACGACACTGTTCCGTTCTTTGAGTCCTCCGAATCAATATCAGCGGTGCCAGACTGATAACGGACGTCTGGAGGCGGCAATTTGTCTTCTTTCCTCCGATATGGGGGCCGGGTGCTAACCCCACCACCTCATCCCACTGTCTGGATTAACACACACGTACCTAGAGTTAGCTTGAGAGCAGGAGAAGTGGGCTACCTTCATTACTCCACGGGGCAACGAAGCACATGACCTTTCGAACTGCGAGGTGCGTGAGGCCTGTCAAACGCCAACTCTGCTGGCCGCCTGCGGAAGCGGGAGGTCTCGACCTGGGGCAGATGTCTGGCTTGACGGGTGCCTCCTTGATTTGCAGATGACGGGAATGCGGCGTGCAGATGGTGCCAATACCAGGACCACCAGTTCCAGCCGCAAAGTCCAATCGAGGGTGGGGAGCTCGAGGCAGAAGCCCACTTCACCTCCATCAGCTGGTCGGCGTGGGCCTCGAGCTTTCGCCTCCCTCTCTTTTCCCCACCGTGGAACATCCAGGGCCTGCGAATCTGCCTGGGTCCTGAGAGCGGCTGGCAACCTGCCTTCCAAGGCATCTGGTGCACATCTGGCACCGCGGCCAAACGCAGGAAAACGCAAAGTCGCACAGCAGCAGACGAATGATGAACAGCCACAAACAAAACGCATCCAATGCAAAATGCCAACCCGCCAAAGGACGCGACTAGTAATTAAAGGTTGGACTAAGAAACAAGTTGAAATCCAACGGGGAGCCGGCAATCTTTGATTCTGCGTTTTCTGCGTTTTCTACAGGCAACACATGTTTTGAGCCCTGGACTGCCCTGCGGTCCAACCCCAGCCTATCCACGAGCCAGGACCCTGGCGCCCCCCCAATTACCAGCCCAAACACCGACTTTCTCGATCCTCCCACTCACTAAAACGCTCCGCCGCTGCCCAACCTCGGAGTGACACGCTGCAAACCTGGAAGTGCAGACGAGTGAGTGCAAAGCGCACACCGCGCCCAGCTCTCCGCCCAAGCAACTCTCCGCCCGGACAGCTCTAGCTCCCCAACACCAAACCAGGTCAAACCCCCCAATTCTTTGTCCCAGGGCACCAAAGATCCTCCCTCAGCTTCCGTCACGATCCTGTTTAGAAAACCAGGCGACCGATTTCCTCGTCCCCATTTCTACCGCCTTTTCGCCGGACACAACCGTTGACTAGCCACTAGCGACTGGTGACCGGCGTGATTTCGTCATTTTGGTACAGACTACAGCCGCGCTGCAGTGTATTGCATCACCGGCTTCCTATCGGGACGTGTGTCTCATTCCCAGCCTCAACCACTCCTGACCGCCGTGGAGACATCGCCGACACCCGAAGGCCGCTTTGGCTCCAGCGCGTCTCGCCATGGCGACGACGCTCTCTGCCGGCGCTGAGGTACCTATCCGATCGCAGTCGGTCCGCACGCCTCGGCGCCCTCCCACGTCTGCACGACCCGACCCGCTACCACGCTCCGAGTCGACTTCGAAAGCCGAGTCCTCGCGCACTCATCGCCGAAGCAATAGCCAACGGTCGACGTCGTCGCCTCGACACCAGAACCCGCCTGAGGCCCCGGCCCCTCCCCCCGCTGCGAGCAATGGTCCCGATGACCATCATCGCGAGTCGGGCGATGCGTCCAAGCCCTCTCGACCCTCCAAGCACAGATACCGCACTGTCATCCCGGCTCCCTCAGGGAATTACTCGTTCATAAAGACAATTGGCCAGGGCAGCATGGGCAAGGTCAAGCTTGCGAAGAAGGAGGGCACGGGCGAATTGGCAAGTTTTAGCATCGTGACATGGTCGCGCGCATGTCCCATCCCACTTGACTGTCTAATCTAACACAACCTTCTCCCACAGGTCGCATGCAAAATCATCGAACGGGTGTCGCCCGATGATGGCCGCCAGAGCAGAGAGGAGCGGGACAAGGCTGACGCTGCGCGAGAGGACCGAAACGCGCGCGAGGCTGCCATAGTGAGCCTCTTGAACCACCAATACATATGCGGGCTCCGCGACAACCTGCGGACGAGATGGCACTGGTATATGCTGTTCGAATACGTCAATGGCGGCCAAATGCTGGATTACATCATTTCCCACGGCAAACTTAAGGAGAAGCAGGCCCGCAAGTTCGCACGGCAGATAGCCAGTGCCGTCGACTACTGCCATCGCAACAGTATTGTGCATCGGGACTTGAAGATAGAAAATATCCTGATCAGTAAGACTGGCGACATCAAGATCATCGATTTTGGTCTTAGCAACCTCTTCTCCCCTGATGAAGACCGGAGGCTCAAGACCTACTGCGGCAGTCTCTACTTCGCCGCCCCGGAGTTGCTGCAAGCGAAGCCTTACACAGGCCCCGAAGTCGACGTCTGGAGCTTCGGAGTTGTCCTTTTCGTCTTGGTGTGCGGAAAGGTTCCATTTGACGATCAGTATATGCCCGCCCTTCACCTGAAGATCAAGAAGGGCGCTGTTGACTATCCCAATTGGCTTTCTCCTGGTCAGTGTCCCTTGTACCGCGCATTTCCTGTATCACTGTTAGTTTGAGATGGCGTTGCTAACCCTAAACCAGAGTGCAAGCATCTGATCTCGCGGATGCTGGTAACCGATCCTAGGCAACGTGCCACAATGCACGAGGTCATGAACCATCCATGGATGGTCAAGGGGTTCAGCGGGCCGCCCGACAACTACCTGCCTCATCGCGAGCCCCTATCACTACCGCTCGACCCCGAGGTCATCAAACACATGACTGGCTTCAAGTTTGGTCCACCAGACCAAATTCTCAATGAGTTGACCAAGAAAATTAAATCGCCCAGGTACCAGGCAGCCGCCCGACGCATAGAGAAGGAGAAGGAAGCACCGCCGCCCCCTCCCAAAGACGTCGAAAAGAGGCGTGCCTTTGGCTTTGACTTTTACAGGAGGAGAAACTCTATGACCAGCCGGGAAACACTAACAAATGCGAGCTCTGAGGGCCTCGCGATAGGCGATGATCCCCTCAACGCCTATGATCCGTTGATTTCTATCTACTACCTTGTGCGGGAGAAGCTTGACCGTGAGAGGAAAGAGCCGCAAACGCCCGCCAAAGCGGCACAGCCGCCCCCCTCCCCGCCACAACAAGCACAGCCGCCCCCAGCTCCCCGCTCACCGGTCATTCGGCCGAGAGAGAAGCACTCCCTCGCCGAGATTGTTCCGCCACCGCAAGCACACACCGAGGGTCGGGCTCGGCAGAGGGCACGATCACATAGTGAGGATCAAGCCAGGGAGCCGGTCAAGAACGGATTTCTCTCGCCGGATATGATCCCGGCCAAGAAAGAGAGCACCGCCGCTGGCATTCTTCGGAGGCTTAGTACACGTGACAGGCGGAAGGAGCCGCCAGCCAGTGACAAGCCCAGCACGCTGATACGGGGATCTGTCTCCATGCGGGCCAAGTCGCTGGGTCACGCTCGCCGAGAAAGCATTCAGGCGCGACGTGCAAGACGAGAGGCTGAGTCGCGTGATCAGCAGGCGGTGAGGGAGGAGACGGATGCTGAACTCGGCGACAACGACCCTGAGCCGGGCGAGACCAGCGGCGGATCACAGGACAGACTCGAGCCAGAAGACCCGGATCTGATGAAGCCAGTTTACCTCAAGGGCATTTTCAGCGTGTCGACGACATCAACCCGACCTTTACCAGAGATTCGGGGTGACATCAAGCGCGTGCTCAAGTTGCTCGGAGTGGACTACACTGAGATCAGGGGTGGCTTCAGCTGCTCGCACTCACCAAGCATAGCAGAGCCCGAAGGCAAGGGTCAGTTTGAGCCGACGGTCGCGGACGCGGAGATTCAGTTCGAGATCTTGATTGTCAAAGTGCCCATCGTGAGTCTGCACGGTGTGCAGTTCAAGAGGGTCGGGGGCAATACGTGGCAGTACAAGGCGATGGCGGAGCAGATTGTGAAGGAGTTGAGGTTGTGAGGGAAGTTGACGAACCTGCCGGGGACTGTGGCAGTAATATAAAGGGGCAGGTTGGTTGTGGTTGTTCTTTGGAATAAGCGATGGGCGAAGTACGATATTTTATTTAATACAGGATGTTCTCTTTTCTTCATGAGCGGATCGAGGCGAAGCAAGGGTCTGGGCTTGTTTGCCGTCGTATCTTCGTTCACTGATGTAGCAGGCAAGAGAAGGTAGTTTTTGGCGAATTCGAAACTTCAAACAGTATTGTGGCGGCGGGCGTCCCGATGCTGATTACAGGTAAAAGGGGGTTCACGACAGATCTGGAGGGGGTGTTTTTAAGGTCTTTGATTTGAGGCATATCTACTTTCACGGCCGGTACAGTATCTCTACCCGCCCCTTTCTAGCAGGTTAGGGATGGCTTTGCAATAGTAGATGGAAATGCAGAAACCATACACCCCATTCTACTCTCAGCAGCCCATGCCAAGATTGTGGGCTCACCGAACAGTATCCAACATATTGTCCAAGTGATAACCTCCACTTTCCCACCACACACAACCATCACCATCTCACCTTCACAACCAAAAACAGCCCCCACGTAGTGCCACTTATACCATGACAAACTAATTAGCACCAACAGCAATGCTAACGCGAGATTCATTCCTTAACAATAGCCCTTACAGAAAGATTAAGAACAAGGTTTATAGAAACGAATTACTCACCACTGAGAAAACACAAAGTTACTCCCGCCGATACGGATTTACCCGCATTGACTCGTGGAGAGCTCTCCTAATACACCCAGCCCACGAAACCTCCTCGCCATTTCTCGCGTACTCCGAAGCTGCAAATCTAGCAAGCGTCCTACACATGTCCTGCGGCCAATCATACGCCGTGATCCTACAGAACTCACATAGGCAGTTAGTCAGTCTCCCTCCCCCCCTCTCACTCTAAATGAGACCACAGGTTACCAAACGCGGAAGCATAACTCGCCCCATGTAAATCTCGTCAAACAGGTACGTCGCCGCGATGACCTTGTTAAAGAGGGCCAATTTTGGGTATTCCTCCCGGAACTCTTCAAACGTGGAGGGTCCCTCCTTCGGCCGGCCCGGGCCAGTGCTACGCGGTATCCTCGTTGTTGAGAAGGGCGAGGAGGATTGCGCTGGTCGGGGGGGGCTTGGTTATTACCAGCTGTGGCCTGGGGATATGGAGAGTGCGGCTGGGGAAAAGGAACATGTTTCTGGAGATGGTGGACATGATTGGGGTGGGGGGTTGCACTGGTTGGTGACGCGCATTTGGATTGTAGATGCTGCACTTCAGGTAGAAAGGGATGTGGGATGTTTATGTTGATGCTGGACTGGAGGTTCCGTCGCGGCTCATGAGTGGAAGTTACATCTTCTTGTCAAGTTCGTAGTCAAGCTATTAGCAGGGGTTGAAAGCCACTAATAGTTCGTGATACACGTTTGCTGGGTACATGTTGGTCATTTTAGCTGAGCATCGTACCTCGATCTTCACGAAGTTGTTGAGATAAAGACCTCTCAGGCATGGGAAAAACGACCCCAAAGCCGGTGCTAGAGCCCCTCTTTAATTTCAAGACAAGCCGCGAGTTTTGATGTTATAGGCGTACCGCAATATCTATATGAGAGAGCACAGAGATACGCGGTCATGGTTAGATTATCCTGTTGATATGGTGGCACGGTAAAGAGGCAGAGTAGGTAGGTAGCTTTGTGCCTACTTTCGTCGAGCTCGAGAGCTATCTCGGCATAACACCTTCTCCTGGGGATTTCGACAGCAGAAGACTAAATTTGAGGAGTGGTCCGACAGTCTTGATTTGAGCAGAGTAGTCTTTATACCGTGTGGGCGCTTTACATCAAGGGGATCAGACCGTGGGAATGGTTTTTGTATCCACTGCGAAAGCACAGGGGAGAAAGTGTTCTGGATGACTGCCTTGTTAATACCTGAAAAGATGACCCCCTCTAACTGTTCAATACCAAACAAGACAACATGAACATCCAACAAGCCTGGAAATCATTGACCTGGCTATCTACCTTATCCGAGGGCAATAGTCAAATTCGCAAACTTCATCGTTGATGAGCGACGACCTCGATCGTAGAACGACAAAACCCCCTAGGAATACCAAAGATAATACAAGACGATCCTTGCTCCACACGTACACACGTACGCAAAATACTAAGAGGAGTGTCCCATCCCATACCAGCCCACCTTTTCGTTTTGACATCTTCCACCAGCACCCTGCATGTCCCAAACCATGTTAACAAATAAGCCGTCCGAGGCATCCGCAACTAAACTCAAGGTATAATGCCCCATAAACTCCCAGTACCGCCAAAATCTCCATGGACAGTTTCCCGCTGTGGCATGATGTACAGATCGTAAGGAAAAGCAACATGAGACAAAACAACGCAGCACAATAAGAGAGGACGCCTGATCAGCATCCCTCACCATCCTCATCACAATCATCCATGCTCACATATCCAGGGTCGCTCTCCATCCCAACAATATTCCTAGTGATGTTGAGGCATCTATCCACCATCTTCTGTCTTAAAGACGCGTCAACGCCTACTTTCTGGCCTGCTGAGCTCCCAATCCAAATCCGAAGGGTACCCGCGAGCCTCTCCAGCGATCTAGAGCACACCTCTCTACCAACCGGGTGCCGGTACAGTTGCTCCATTAAGTGAAAGGCTGCCGTGTAGCCGAGGAATGCCATGTCGTTGATGTTGGCATTCGGGAGTATCGAATTGATGACTATGAAAGCTCGATCGGACGGCGCTGTATATTTTTGCAACTGTGCAATGGCCATGGCGCACCGAAGAGCCATCTGAGCGTCCGGATCAGGCTCAATGATGCTGAGCGGGGAGTCAATGAGGGGCGGCACTCCTTGGCTGTACTGCGGGTACTTGTCCGGGCTCTGGGACGGGCCAAGGGCTTGTAGAGCGGCTGCGATATTGTTGCCACGCTTCTCGTCAACAAGCAAAGCCCGGGCGACGAGCCCACGAATTTGGGAGTTAGAACCAATCGGGGCGACTGCTACAGCCAACGAGATTTCCGCAGCAACGGCACTCGAGTTCTTGACTAGCTCCTCTGGCTTCTTGGAAAAACTGTTCGACAAGACACGGTGAAGAATGAGACTGGAATACCATGCGGCAACTGCATCCATGGGTGATCGTACCGCAGCATCATCCACTACAGCGTCCATGCCATCAATATTATCGTCAACCTTGTAAGTCGTAGGCTTGTTCCAGGCGAGATTGTGAGCTCGCTGAATGATGTCGCCGCTTAGAACTTCGTCGCAGTCCTGCTCCAGAAGCAAAGAAAGATGATCTGGGAGGTCCTCATCCGGAGACGACTTTCCGTCTCGAAGTGAGCTAAGAATATGGTTGAGCTGTCTCGCCTCATTCCACCTTGATCTGGCAAGCTTCGCTGCGATCATCTCGGTTCCCGAGAACGAGCCGGTCATTTGCCAGAGTAGAAGGCGAATATGTAATGCCTTCAGCATCAGTCGGAGCGGTGTCTCGGGGAGCGTTCCCGAAGCAATTAGAGTGAGTGTGAGACGGCTCTTATTGATCTCGACATCACCACCCGCAAGCTGGGCATCCAGAGCGATCGACCAGGCCTTAACCCGAGCAGCTTCTTGCTCTTCGTTTAATCCAAACAGCGTGAGGTAGACATGAGGGCCAAACACATTGCGAAGTGTGTACTTCATTGCCTTGAGCGAGAGCGCAGCAGCCTCAAGGAAGAAGTTGTGCCTGGGAACCCAAACAGTCTGGATGGCGGTAAGCCAAGCTTGCCTCCTAACGTGAATCGGTGAAGCGAGCGATGGCGCCGGGCGCATAATAGGGGAAGATTGTTTTGGCTTCTGGGGGGGCCTGAGAAAGGAGAAGTCGGTCAGATACGAAAAGATTATCCATCCGAAGAAGCCGAGAAGAGAGAGCAGCCTCAGTTTGGCGATCATGCTAACCGCGGAGATGTAGTGGCCTCCAATGCTGAGATGGGTTGAGCGAACAAACGAGCTCAATAAAGCGAGGGGAGGTGCAAACAAGCCTCGCCCGTCTGGCGTTTCGTTGCTCGTCTCGTTCTCCACCAGCGCCTCGACAAGCATAAGCCCAGCCAACGAGCCCACCATGAGCTTTCCGAGATAGGGGTTCCATCGGCCTGCTTGCTGCTGCTGCTGCTGCTGCTGTTGAATTTGCTGCTGTCGCAAAATCGCGGGGTTTTGTTGAAACGTTTGTTGTGGAACGGGATAAGGCCGCCCTGCGTTCATTTGCTGTGCTGCCAGGATGCGCTTCATATCGTCTGAGACAGGTATCATGCCTTCAGTTGAGCCACGGGGTGTGGACATTGGCGTGTTTATGAATGCCGCTGAGTCCTGAGGATACTGCATCGGCGTGGGCGGTTGCTGGAGGGCAGGTTGCATGGCGCCGGCCATGAAGAGCTTCTCAAACGCCGAGATCCTAGCCTGCATGCTAGTATTCTCTTCGATGAGGCGGTTGTTGCGCTTTTCAAGATGTCTAATGTATTCAGTGGCCTTGCTCAGGACCTAAACTTTGTGGTTAGCCGGACCCGGAAAAGGGGGGAGATTTTTGGCGGTTCTTACCGTCGCCTTGTTGAGCTTGTGGGCTGGCGTCAACCCGTGTAGCTCCTCCCTATCTTCTGTGGTATCTTCGCCTCTAGCGCTTTTACTCATGATTCGCAGAGCCGGGACCGAATCTCGCAGAGCTGCTATTTTATCGTTGAGATTAGTCCTATACCTCTTCTCGATCATGTTGTGGGCGGTTTTCTTGACGGGATGTTGCCCATCAAGATCGTCGTCGTCGTCATCGTCGTCGTCGACCTCGGTAGAGGACTTGCGTTTTCTGCTGCCGCCCTTGGCCGCTCCAGCAGCATCGGGTGACGAGCCAGCGCCTTTATTATGGCTACTAGAGCTAGAGTCAGGGCTACCGGCGCTCTTTGGCGAGTGGTATTGAAGGTGAGGTGGCATGGCGATAGTCTTGAGTCTCTCTTGCTGGGCGGGGGTCAAGGTGTTCCGAATGTCGGGCGTGATGTCTGGCCGGATTAGGTTCTCGGTTGGCGAGAGGGATTGGGACATGGGGAACTGGGCAGCAGCGCCCGCGACAGAATGAAGGCCCGGGTTAATGTCGGCTACGGAAGACGGATGAAAATAGAGCTGCGACTGCTGTAGGAGCGGGTTTCCCAGGCTCAAGTGGACGGGGAGGTCCCAAGACTGCTGTGGTACAGAGTCAAATGGGGTTCCGTTGCTGGTCGAGTCATATGGGGGCGTGTCCTGAAAGCCCCAATGGGATGTGTCCGGTGTGAAGTGGAAGGAGGACTGGCCGCCGTTGACAACAGTAGGCGATGTGGAGGAGGAATGGCTATCGTGGATGGTAGGAGAGGTGCCGCTGGCAGCGGTAGCGCTGTCGCCTGCTGAGGAGACAGTGGTAGCGGTGGGGTCCGATGCGCCGGCGCTACCCTCGATCACATCTACCAGGCTGGTGTCCGCAAGGGAGCTTCCATCGAGGTCGAATGCGTCCAGGCCAGCGAACATGCTGGGCGAGTCAGCTTGAGAGTCGACCATCTCGGGTGCGGGTTTTGCGCCTGATTGCCCGGTTTGCCCTGGAGCGAGTGCCTTGATTCTACAGAATGGCCTGTTGCATGCAGGCGGGCTGCCGATGACCTGGTTCCCTGCCTCTCACCTGCGGAGGCAGCGGTCTGAATGCTCCGGCTGGTCTGGCCGATGTGCCTCTCCAAGGGGAGTGTCGTTGGAGCTTGGAAGCCGGCCCGGATCCTGGGCGGGGCGTGGAGGGTCGGCCAATTGGCAATTGGCACAGAGAGCGCTGCTGGCGTTCTAGAAGCCTGGACCTTAGATGAGAATATCGCCTTGCCGTGGCTGCTGACCGTAATGCCAATACGTTTTTTGGGAGAGCGGTGTTGGATTGAGGTTGTGTGGCATTCGATCTGGTTATGTGTGGGACGATTGCCTCCAGAATCGTATGATGGGCTACGGGTGGTGCCGGCGCACGGGTCGCAGTGGGGACAAACACTGAACAGCTGCGGAACACGTGAGGCGGCGTCGCAAGGGGTCCCACCTAAGACAGCCAGCTCCAGACCCGAAACTTCCAAGACATGGAGAGCTGGTGAGCAACTACTGCGAGGTCAGTTAAGCCTCCAAACACCCACTTCTCCATGCCGTTCCCCGATGCTGTCAGGCCAGAAGAATTCTTGAATTTGGGATTGATGCAGATTCCAGAGGCATTCTGCAGTGTCCTTTGGCATTGCCGCCAGTCACCGAGCCTGATTCATCGCGGTTGGCGGTCAACTGAAGATGGCGATACATAATCTCACAGCTCAACTCCAGCAAGGTTAGACCTGGAAGTGTCAACGGCTTCAAGACGGAATATCAAAGGCGGGGGTTACCGCAAAGGATAAAAATTAGGTACTTCTCCGCAATGACTATCAGTGACGTCGGTTTGAGAGCTTGTCATCGAGAATTCTGGCTACCGTGCGCGGCAGGTACGAAGGGTCCAACAACAAAAGCCCAGGGAGCGGGGAAGTTGGTATTTCTGTCAAGACAGGTTGTGGTTTTTGATCCTCAAGAGGAAGCCTACTGCATTCTGCGAAGCCCTATCCTGACGCAATTAAGACCTACCTACCCGAAGACGAACGAGGCCCTCCTAATGTGAGGTGTAGGAGTTTCTCCAACGCCTTTTACACAGAGTCTGGCGCATTCCTCGACTCCGATCCACCAGTCTAAGCTCCCTAGTACTGCATCACCACATCAAGACCCGCACCGAAACCCTCTAAAATCGGAGGTGTCCACTGACCAGTCTATCTTATCAAGAAACACAGCACAAGTGAGATTCCCATACTTGCCGCTTCCAATCCCGATCTCTCACATCACATCAATGCTTTCTCCATCATCAGTGACAGCTGCGCAGCAACAGTTTCACGTCCTCGTTCTGAAACATGAAGCCTTACCCCTACCATTTTTTAACCCCAAACGAGAAAATGGTGCCCCGTTCCCCTTCTTTCGTCCCAACTTATAAGGGACCCACCGGCCATATTTCAGGGCCACCCAGACCCAGAGCGGTGGCCATTCTTGCTCCAAGAACTCGCGCAGCACCGGCGACAGTCACGAAGTCCCAAGTCACGATTTTGAGCAAAGCGATATTCGGAGTTTGTTAAATGTTTTCATCATTCATCCATTTGCCGGGATATCATCTTGAAAGAAAAAGAAAAAAAAAGAAGATCTTGCCCCCCGTTCCCTCTCAGCTACAGAATCTCACTCTTCTTCGTCACACTCCCCACCCCAATTAAAAACCCCTCCCAGTGGAGGAGGAAAAAAGAGACAATATCCGAGAGGGAAACTAATCGACACAGAAAGATGAACGAAGGGGCGTTGTAATGGGTAATATCTACTTTAAAATCCCCGTTTGCAAACCCATGACGCAACAGAAGAAAGAAGATAAGGCTCGACGAGCTTTATATGATTTTTTCTTTTTTTGCCCTTTTCCTTTCCTCACACTCTTACCACACATCATCCTCGCCTCTCACCATCTCCACAGTGGGTGTCTTGGGCTCAAACCTGCGCATGCGCTTGCGGTCCGCTCGTGTTACCAAGCTGGGTGTGATGGGCACCACGGGCGAGAAAGGCTGGTACGGAGTATAGGGGACGGGAGCACCGGTCCAAGGGGTGCGCATCCCCGACATGATGCCTGGAGACAGTGGCCCAGCGGGACGCGTGAAGACGGTCTGCTTGGTTCCCTCGCGAGGGATCGACGGGCTAGCAAGGCTAGGCTCGTACGCACGCAACGGTAGGGCACCGCCAGCGCGAATGGCTGATGGCTTGCTGGCGCGCGAGAAGGTGGAGCCGGGACGGGGTGATGCCGGTAGGGAGTCCATGCTGGGGAATCGGTTCACGCTGGGTTTTGGCGACGAAGGGAGGCCGACAAGACCGGAGGTTGACTTCTCCGACACGGCAGACACGGGCTCCGCGTCGCTGTTGGAGCCGCTGCCCGACTCGGCTGAGACCTCACGCCCATGCGATGAGGACTTAGACGAGCGGGTCTCACGAGTTTCCACTCCAAATGACTTCTTCCTGTCTCGCGTGGGCGGGCGGCCGAGAGCAGCGTCGATACGCTCGTCGATGCCCCCGGCGCTCACGGGTGACATCTCAGGCGTCGGCAGGCTGTTGGCTCCGGCGGCGGCGCGGCGAAAAGGTAAGTCAGATTGGGAAGGGGGCGGTACGGCGCCGTAACTCCGGGGTGTCATTGGGCCCATTTCCTGATCGTGGTTGCTGGGGAATGTTGCTGACATGGGGGTGATGATGGGCGAGGAAATATTCATGCCCTGATGCTTGCTCTTGCGCGGGGACCGCAGAAAAGAGAGCAGTGAAGAGCTGCGCGACTGAGTCTTGTCCTCGCGGGCCAGGTTTAAGCCCGCCGGCTTGTTCTTCTTAAATCCTGGCGTTACTGGAGTCCCGGGGGCCGTTGTTCCGCCAGTTGTTGACCTTGCGGTTGGCGACACAAGCGGGGGCTGGTAGTCCTTACCCGCCTGCTTGGCCTCATCGTGCTCCATCACGTACTTGTACATGTCTTCGAGCTGTGCTTGCGCCATGGCTTTGTCTTGCTGCACCACAGCCTGGTTAACCGAGAAGTCAGCGCCGGCGGCGAGGATTGTCGAAGTCGGTGATCCTGGAATTGTCCAACCGGAGTGGTGCGACTTGGTTGGGCTGAGCGGGCCGGACCGGGTTGGGCTCAGGGGATGAGAGAAGTTCTTGTATGGGCTTGTAGGGCTCTTGAGGCCTTGTTCGTGGACGGCTTGCTGGTACTCTTCCTCGGATTGGAGGAGGAAGGGCTGGGGGAAGGGGTTGAACGTAAGGAGGTCGGCTTTGTCCTCCTCGGGGAGCTCGGCAGCCTCAAGATGTTGGCGGCGTGTCTTAGCAAGGGCGAGCAGAAGAAGGGCGACCAGCACCAGCGACAGGGCGTATGACCCAACGATACCACCGATCTGGGCTGGTAGAAAGGCGGGATCGCGGATGGCGCCGGCAGAGAGAGGAGCACCTTTATCGGGCGGCGGAGCTGGATCCCAATCGATGTTCAACGGGTTCGATCTCCTGGATGGTAAACCGGTCGACGGCACGGCGGCGCAAAGAAGGACAAGACAAGAGGCGGACAAGAATTGAAGCAACGCCGCTTGGTTATAAGACAGCGAGCCGTTGCGCATGATTGGGAAGGCCGGTGTTTTGGGTCCGGGTAGTCCTGAGGAGTCGTCCGTTCTTCAAATAAACCTCATGGTATCCGCTGAGCCGAAACGCGCTGTGATTGAGATGCAGAGTGAGAAGACCGAGACAGACGTCGGGAGGCGGACGGCATCGAGTGAGAGCGAGCCAGGTGAGGCAGGTTACTGGGTATATAGCGGCTGTTGAGACGCAGCGGGGAGCCAAGCGAGCAGCTGCTGTGTCGGGGGGGCCAGCACGGCGGCGCTGGCGCGGCGCACATTGGCCGCCCGATGTGAAATTGACTGTGACTTGCTGGGTTCTGCCCAGGCACGCGGTGGGCATGCATGACGGCCACAGAATAGCGCCAGAGAGAGCGGCCTCTGTCGACGCTGAGCTTGGTGGTGTGCTGCGGGAACGGGAGTTGCGCGCCCCCTCTGCGTCCGCTGGTTGGACAGGCCCGCCTGCGAGCACAGGTGGTTGAGCGGCAAAGGCAGTCATGCGATTGGCTGGCACCCAGCCCGCTCTGTGAAGCCCGTCAATCCCATTGATCCCCCGCCATCCACCCGCATCCTCCCCTGTCGGTTGTCGCTGCCCCTCCTCGGTAATCCTTGCACTCGATCCCGATCCCCTGCCGGCTAGCGGTTCTCCCTCTGGTCGCCACATTTTGGGCTGACGCCTGACGACTTGCGAGGAATTCCGACAGCAGCAACTGTGCATGCGAGGAGACCCATCACGGCGATTAGGATCACCTAAGCCGCATGAAGGTCATCTCGTGCAGCTTAGGGCACATAACGCAAAAGGCCCCCAATGAGGCTCCAGTCGGCATGAGAATCACAGCTTCCGGGGCCAAAGTGTGATGGCCCCAAACCGCATTCAGCACATCGCCGGCGGCAACGATAGCGGCCTGTGGATACACTCAGATCCTGCCAGCCAATGCGTATGGGCTATCGGGTGCTTCTGTGTTGATGAGAAGAAGGCAAGCATAATCACTCGTGACGACCCTAACATGAGCTGTCACAGCAACGCAGAATCCGGGTTATCCTGCAAAGGGGCCAGGCAATTTCATGCTGGCAATCGTATGGCAGCCATCTCAGCGAACGTTTTGATCAGCATTGTTTCTAGCAAATGAGCGATAATCAAGCCAGGAATCCGAGCGCATTGGCTCTGGGAGAAGTGGGACGGATTTGAGCCCATTGCGAGCACCGGACCGAATCATAACGGACGTGATATAATTAGGTTAGTACCCTGTAGCAGCAGCAGCAGATCTGCCAAGCCTGCGCGACTCAATCGGAGCCTGCGATGCTACCAAGGCTCGGGTTAAGAAGGAAGGGTTATTTTGCTCCGTGCGGCGAGGCATCAGATACTCTAAACACACGTCTGCCTCTTTGCTTACACCTTGACTGCGGGCCCTTCAGAAGGAACGTAAGATCCCTCAAGACTGCAGTGAAGCCTGACGCATCAAAGTTGATGCTGGTTTCGACCACACTAAGGCGAAAGTTGCTTGCGAAACGGATGTCCAATTGTCAACGCCGTCCCCCATTCTCCAGCTGCCTATTCCAATGTAACCAAATGGAAACTCCCACGATGCGATCAAGCCCGCTATGGAATCCGATACCCTAGGACTTGAAGTTGCCGTTTCGACACATGTTTGTGTGGGGGTCTCTCCATCGCATTTTCACACGGAGCATAGACGTTTCTTTTGGCCAGAGCTTCGAATGTTAGCTACCTACATATACTTGCAGGATCCCGCCATTATATTTGGGGCCTGAAATGAGGCTTGGAAACTGGCGGAGGAAGAATATGTGAGAGTAAATGCCACAGGAGGCGATCCCGGGCTCGAATCGAGTCCCTTTCTTGACTGCCTGACCGCATTGAGCGTCACCCAAGAGAGTGACGCCTTGTCTGACTGGGCTAAGCAGGCAGCCAAAGGAGCAGCAAGACAGCACAGCAAGGAGGAGAATGTCGGAGAAGGCAAGAAAAAAAGCCAAAAAGAGCAGAAAATCAGGCGTGCTCATAGGCAAAAGCGAAGCCTCCGTAAAGTGGAGGAGACAGGAAATTCAAGCCGATTACCGGCATGATACTTGGTATTCATGGTCGTGCCACTTCGCTGGAATGGTTGTGAGATTCTGTGACCTATCGAGGCGGTGGCCTCGACGGCATTATTGTCCGTGCCTTGATCACATGACTTCGCGTGCTTGTGGGCATTCCCCATGTGGGGGCGCGCCGTTCAACTGAAGGCCCAACAGGACGCGACGAATTTTGCTTGTATCGTCTCTGGCATCCAGCGTAGCTTTGTCCTCCAATGGTCTCGAGATCACGTCGTCCGAGGCGTTTCTGCAGCTTTCATGGCTCTACCACCGCCAACACATTCGATCCTTGAGAGCTTAAACGATGCGCAACGACGCGCCGTGACGTCGGAAGCTGCCACTGTCGCCATCCTCGCTGGCCCCGGGAGTGGCAAGACCCACACCCTCACCTCGCGCGTCGTATGGCTTGTCGACCATGTTGGGCACCGGCCTGAAGATGTCGTTGTCGCGACCTTCACCGTCAAGGCCGCCCGGGAGATGAAGGAGCGCATCGGGCGTGCGCTAGGCGGTGGCCGTGAGAAAAAGATCATTTTGGGCACTTTCCACAGCATCGCTCGCCGTTATCTCGCCGCATATGGCCGCCAGATCGGCTTGGGCCAAAAGTTTGGCATCGCCGATGACAACGACTCGCGCAACATCATCAATCGCATCTGCAAGCGGTTGCAACTCACCCTCGACCCGCCCGCAGCGCGGGCCTGGATCAGCAAGAAAAAGGCCGGTGGGGCCGAAGCCGAGTCTAAGACGGCAAAAAAACAGAGTGCAGGTCTTCAGGAACTGCAAACGTGCTTTGATGAATATCAGAAGCAACTAGAACTGTCTAATCTACTGGACTACGACGACCTTCTCGTCCGGTGCGTCGAGCTGCTACGCAAGTTCCCGTCCTGCGTGTCGAACATCCAGACCGTCCTCATCGACGAGTATCAGGACACCAACGGGGTTCAGTACGAGCTCATGAAACTATTCGCTCAGCAGCACAGGAGGATCACTGTCGTCGGCGACCCGGATCAGAGCATTTACGGGTGGCGGTCCGCCGAGATCAAAAATCTGTGGCGTCTTCTCCGCGAATTTCCTGGCACGGATGAAATATCTCTTGAAGAGAACTACCGCTCGTCTCAGTCAATCCTCAATCTTTCGCTAGCTGTCATTCAACAGGACAAAAAAAGGTACCAGAAGGTCTTGAAGCCGGTGCACAGCAAGGGATCCCGCCCGGTCTTGCGAAGGTTGAAGAGCGGTATCGCCGAAGCGGAATGGATAGTGTCCGAGATCAGACGGACTATGTTATTGACCGGCAACATGTTGGTACACAGTGATGTGGCTATCCTGTTGCGCTCGGCAGCATTGTCGAGGCATATTGAGAGCGCCCTTGGAAAGGCCGGGATCCCCTACAAGATGGTTGGCGGCTTCAAGTTCTACGACCGTACGGAGATCAAGACGCTGCTTGATTATCTGAGGGTGATTAACCAGCCAGACAACAATGACGCACTCGGGAGAATAATAAACGTCCCCCGGCGCGGAATCGGTGATGGTACCATCAAAAATCTCATTGAAGAAGCAGAGCAATCCAAAATGAGCCTCTGGTGTTTGTTAGGAAAGCATTGCAGGGGCGACCGGGCCGCGAAAACGAAGATCACAAAACAAGCGGAACAGAAGATCAGTGGTAACCTCCTTCGAATCCTTGACGGGATACGAAAACGGATGGCGGACGCCGCCACTGACGACACGGGCACCGCCTTCGGCCTCGTGGATTTAATTCAACAGCTTCTCAAAGTGCTTGACTTTGAGAAATACCTCCAGGATACGCATCCTGATGACCACGAACAAAGATGGGCAAACGTCCAGGAGTTCGTCAACCTCGCCGCGGACTTTGCGAGGGAGTTGAACCAAGCAGATAATGATGCCCTTCCTGAGATCGAAGGCGTCAACCAGGTAACTGAAGCTGAGGTCTTGCCACGCTTCCTAGCCAACGTGTCTCTCGCGTCAGACGCGCAGACCGGGGAGAACCAGGAGGACAAGCCGCTTGTGACGATATCAACCATCCATGCCGCCAAGGGGCTGGAATGGCCCATTGTTTTTGTTCCGGCCGTATTCAACGGATCGATTCCACATATGCGATCTGAAGATAGCGACGAGGAACGAAGATTGCTCTACGTTGCCATGACGAGAGCCAAGTCTCTCCTTTACCTTAGCTGTCCAAACTACAGCTCTAACAGCAATGGCGAACGCAACGACTTATCGACGTTCATTGCTCCCATCAGCAGCGCTTTCGCAAAGAAGGGGCCCTGTCTTGATAGACCGGTTGTGGAGCAAATCGCCCAGATCGTCAGACGCACGCTCCCGTCTCAGAAAGCCATATTCGGGTCGTTACCCCCGATGTATTGTCCCGAGGATAACTTATTTCCCGTTGATCCGGATGAGGCCCGACAAGACTCGAAGAGCAGAAGCGCTGGCGGTCTGGGAACACATGTGATGGGCGCGCCTCGTCCCAAAAGGCCAAGGTTCTCCGGGCCTGGTACGAGCCACGAGGACGGCCAAGAGCCAGAATTCCACAGGGAATACACAACGACAATGGAACAGTCCTCTAGTTTCACTCTCGCTGCCCTTCCCGGTTTCGTCAGCGTAGGGGCTCACCAGGCTGCTATCACCGCTGCGACTGCCGCAAACGCTGCAGCGGATGCAAAGTTCAAGGCCGATAAGGCAATGAAGAAGCCAACCAACCGACGGCCAGCAGATCAGAAGAGCATCCTCGGGTTCGTGCAGTCGGGTCTGGCTCCCGCGGTCCCTAGTCCCGCAGCCACTCCCTGGATTAAGGCGGGCCCGGGTCGGCCAACCCCAACGGGGGCCAACCCCGTCACCAGCCGTCCTCTGGTCAACCAGTTCGGCGCTCAGCGCATGACCTCGAAGCCTGCCATTGACCCCGAGCTGGCAGAGCACAAACTTGGGGCCGGAAGGATCACTACACAGCCGGCACCGCGGATTCACTCACCGACAGAACAACGGAAGCACTACACCGTCTTCTCCAGCTCCCCCCAGAGACCCAGAAGTAGAGATGCGGCCGGCGCTGCTGACGAAACAGGCGAGAATGAGCCCCCTCTGGAACCGACTCAGCCAATTTCCTGCTTGCATGTCACAACCTGCAATCTACCTCAAGGACTCGGCGGACTCGGAGGTTTTAAGAGACCTCAGGGGCTGGGTATTGGGAGGATAGCACCAATGGCTCAACTGAGGAAGCCATTCAAGCCTCTGACAATGAATCGGCCAAAGTGAGGTCAATTGCAATGACGCGCATCGCTTCAAGAGAACTGAGCTCAAGGCATCGGGTTGTTATGGGCTGTGCCGAGCCTAGAGAACCCCATCCAGCCCAATACAAATATAAACATGGTACAATTTGAGTTATTCCCGCTGTGCTTTCTATGTTTTACCCGGTCTGTTCAAAAGCGATTCTTTTGCTGGTGGAAGATCACAGTGTCCTTGAATCTGTATCGCTTTGATGTTGTCTTGCCCCCCCGGTCCAGGAATGCGGGGGAAATCGGAGACCCGAGACCTTTCATCCCTTTTGAGCAATACGAAGTACGGGCCGCCCAATCGCAGTGTCCTACATGCCTACCATCTACATAACGCCTTACCATAACGATATCTCTGGCTAATGCTAACCTGAGAATCAGCGTTGTAAGTCCGCAAACGATCATTGACTCATTTATTCTTAGGTGGGAGAGTTGCTATATAATACAACCCCAATTCTCTGCACCAACTAACTCCTGACACGCGCATCCTATCCCTCCCCTGAAGCCCAGCATCCACAAACCAACTTGCAAGTCATCAACCATCACAGCACCTGCCACCAACAATGTCCATCCCCAGAAACATACTCCTCTCCAACGCCCGCACTCTCCTCAGACCACGGATGGTAGCAACCAAGCCCCCCCGGTCATCACCCTTCTCAACAACGAGTATACCTCGCAGCAGCAGTAGCCCGGGAAATCCCGGCGGCCCGAACCAGAACCCTTCGTATCCGGCCTTCAGTCTCAAGAGCATCGTCCCGAACCCAAAGGTACGCGCCGCGCTCTGGGTTGTATTTGTGGTGATGGCGTGCGGTGAGGCGTCTATGTGGTGAGTTGTGTGTGCTTTTGGGTCTGGTGGTTTCGGGGGTCATTTCCGTTGACCCTGAATGGGTGATGGGGTTGTGTTTGCTTTACGGGGAGGGAGTAGTTGATGAATGGGTAATGTGAGAGAGGACTGACCTGGCTGTGCAGGATCAAATATTACCCGAAGATCATGGGTAAGGATAAGGATGAGGGTGAAGGTAGCTTAAAATCCGAATGAAGGTCTGGCCTGGTGGTTGTTGATGTAAGAGTATTTGGCTGTAACTCGAGTCTTGATCCAAGTACGTTGCCTTATTTGGGGGACTTTGTGAAAACAGAAATGGTAGGTACAGATCGTGATCTAAGGTGTAATTTACCTCAGGTCTTGGTACAAGCACCTTGGCTTATATGGGGGAGCTTCCGAAGAGAAACAATACGGATCGTGATCGACCCACGTGTGCTACATCGCCGCAGAATATCAATTTATCATAGATATAAATAAGGGCCCCATGAGATTACATTGTGGATTACGGGCAGGGCATGGCATGGCTGCAATGGGTTGGGTATTCCAAGAGCACGTTGCGAGTCTTGGGATTACATGATGAGGCTGTAAGCGTTCCAGGTGTCTCTTTGGTAGGTAGGTAGTCTCGATAGGCAAGCAACAAAGATGGAAACTAGGGCTTAATTAATGGTGAGCCTGTTGACAACACAGGAAGAAGGTACCAGGTGGGTTTTGCGCTGGGAAGGTCAAATTTCTTATTCTGACCTGTTTCCCTTGGTAGGTAATCATTTCTGCTGAATGTACACATGTATCGCAACCGTCTGTCACCTATTAGCGCGTAGTAGCGTCTGCGGTATGGGTCTGCGCTTTACAATCAGGGAAGTAGATCTCCGGGGAGGTCCAAAACACGGCCTCAAACGACGCCATATTACTACACGCAAAAGAGAGAAGCAGCTTTGAAGGCCCAGGCCCGCTCAAGCACTGGGAAGTTTATGGATCTCGAAACAAACTTTGGCGTTGTGGGGGTGGTTGTGGGGGCGACCGGGGACGACCCGCCATCCCCTTTCTCCGCGCACTTCCGCGGGAGCCTCACAAGGATAGGGCTGGACGCTGTGATTGGCCAGCTCGACTTATCAGTGAGAAGCCCCTTATCTCGATCGCCCTTGCCCCAGAATGCGTGCCATGGCAGTGTCGTTTCTCCTACTTTCTAGCTTGACGAAGTGCATACCGGCAAGTTTGAAGTGCGGTCCAGCCGTGGAAATGCAGACGCTTGGAAGGGTGCAGAGGCATTATCTCCCGCTTTGCCACTCGGGAGCGCGCAACGGAGATGCAGCTTTCCCACCATGAACTTGCGAACCCCCACTGATAGGCAAATGCCATGCCAGAAATCGAAGCTGATATGGAGGCCGAGGTGGCTTTCTTACGGTGATGGATGGACAGCCGTTAGATAGATCTTCGGTGCTCTCGCGGATTGGCTTGTCTTTGCTATCTCTTCATGTTCTCGCTCCCCTTTTCTCTTTCTTCAACCATGCTCTCAACTGATTTCAGTTGAGCGTTCTTGGGCGGATTACCCGTCTATTCCACCGAAAGCCACGCTTCTGTCCCGCATTGAGCTTTATTTCACGACGTCATCATGGCGGTCGGGAACCGCAAGAAGGTCGTGGTGGTTGGGCTGGGCATGGTTGGTATCAGTTTCATGTGAGCAGACATCCTCAGGTAGATGTATTGTTACCGCTACCAGGAGACTGACTTGCTCTTCTCAGTGAGAAGCTCCTGAAGCTCGACGCCAGAGCGCGCGAGTACGATATCATTGTTATCGGCGACGAACCACACTTAGCGTACAACCGCGTCGGTCTAACCAGCTTCTTCGAGCATCGTAAAGTCGAGAACTTGTATTTAAACCCCCAAGAATGGGTAGGTTCTGCTCGCCTATCAGTTGTCTCCGTGTCAGCGTTACCCGAAGCCGTGAATCTGACCATGTCCAGTATGAGGGTATCACCGATGGCGCATTGGGCTACCACGTCAATACCAAAGTCACAGAGATTCACCCCGCAACAAAGACCGTCTCATGCGCAGATGGCAGGGAAATTACCTACGATACCCTTGTTCTAGCAACTGGCTCTGATGCTGTCCTGCCACGCCACACACCCGGCCACGATGCCAATGGCGTCTTTGTTTATAGGACTGTGGAGGATCTCATTAACCTCATCGCATTCTCGGCAGACCAAAAGGACACAGTTGGCGCTGTCGTGGGCGGCGGGCTTCTAGGCCTCGAAGCGGCCAAGGCGATGATGGACCTCGAGTGCTTCAACAAGGTGGCTGTCATCGAACGCAACCGGTGGGTGCTTAGCCGGCAGCTGGATGCCGATGCGGGAGGGATGGTGGTCGAGCAAGTCCGCAGTCTGGGTGTGGACGTCCTTCTCGGTAAACGGGTTGGAAAGATCGACGTCAATGAGAAGAATGGCGTGAAGGGTGTTCGCTTTGAGGATGGCGAGTACATGGCGTGCTCGACAATCTGCTTCGCCATTGGGGTTCGACCTCGGGATGAGCTGGCGCGGCGTGCTGGGATCAAGTGTGCTGATCGAGGCGGTGGCATCGTTGTTGATGACAGCCTGAGGACGAGCGAGCCAGATATCTACGCCATCGGCGAGTGTGCAAGCTGGCAGGGGCAGACGTTCGGGCTTATTGCCCCTGGCGTGGAAATGGCCGACGTGCTGTCGTTCAACCTGACGCAAGCCAGCCTCCACCAACCGCGGCTGTATAAACGACCTGATCTCAGCACCAAGTTAAAGCTACTCGGCGTTGAGGTTGCCAGCTTCGGGGATTTCTTCGCCGATCGCGATGGCCCCAAGTATCTTCCCGCACGAGCCAAAAGGATAGCAAACGGACAGGGGAAACCAGACGCACTGAAGACACTCACAAACGGACTACCTCCAGCGCCGGTGAAAGCCCTGACTTACAAAGATCCTTTCACAAACGTCTATAAGAAGTACATCTTTACCATGGACGGCAAATATCTCCTCGGCGGAATGATGATTGGCGACACAAGAGATTACGTCAAGCTGGTGCCCCTCGTCAAGAACCAAAAGGAGCTCGACACACCACCATCGGAGCTCATACTAGGCGCTAAGAAAGAGGGCGAAGACGAAGGTGACGATCTTGATGACGACACGCAAATATGCAGCTGTCACAACGTCACCAAACAGGATGTCACTTCAGTTGTCAAGGACGGGACCTGTAAGTCCCTCGGCGAAGTCAAGTCATGCACCAAAGCCGGCACGGGCTGCGGCGGGTGCATGCCGCTGGTGACATCCATTTTCAACAAGACCATGAAGGATATGGGCAACGAGGTCAAGAACAACATCTGCCCACACTTCACTTACAGCCGTGCCGACCTTTACAACATCATCATGGTAAAGCGGCTGAAAACGCTGCCTGAAGTGATGAAAGAGGCCGGTGTCGACCCCGAAAGTCTTGGGTGTGAGGTGTGCAAGCCGACAGTGGGTAGCATTTTTGCCAGCCTGTGGAACAAACATGTCATGGACAAAACCACACACGGCCTCCAGGATACCAACGACCGCTTCCTGGGAAACATCCAACGCAACGGCACATACAGCGTCATCCCACGCGTTGCAGCTGGCGAGATCACCCCTGACAAGCTCGTTGTGATTGGCCAGGTGGCGAAGCAGTACAACCTCTACACCAAGATCACTGGCGGTCAGCGCATCGACATGTTTGGTGCCAAGAAGCAGGACCTCCTGGATATCTGGAAGACGCTTGTCAACGCGGGCATGGAGAGTGGCCATGCCTATGCTAAGTCTCTGCGGACGGTCAAGAGCTGCGTCGGGACCACCTGGTGTCGTTATGGAATCGGCGACAGTGTAGGCATGGCGGTGAGGCTAGAGGAAAGATACAAGAGTATCCGAAGCCCGCACAAGATCAAGGGAGGCGTGAGCGGATGCGTACGCGAGTGTGCCGAGGCGCAAAACAAAGAGTAAGTCAACTCACCCCTTCCCCCTTACAAAAACAAACCCAAATAGGGGCTAACAAACAAACCCCACAGCTTCGGTCTCATCGCCTCAGAAAAGGGGTTCAACATATTTGTCGGCGGCAACGGCGGCGCCAAGCCCAGACACTCTGAAGTGCTCGCCAAAGACGTCCCCCCAACCGAAGTCATCCCCATCCTCGACCGCTACCTCATGTTCTACATCCGCACCGCCGACAAGCTCCAGCGCACTGCGCGATGGCTCGAGGCTCTCCCCGGCGGCATCGCCTACCTCCGCGACGTAATCCTCCGCGACAGCCTAGGCATCAACGCCTCGCTCGAAGCCCAAATGCAAGAGCTCGTCGACAGCTACTTCGACGAATGGGCCGAAGCCATCTCCACCCCCTCCATCGCCGCCAAGTTCCGCCAATTCGCCAACACCCCCGAGACCCTCGAGACAATGGAACTCGAAGTCGACCGCGGCCAGACCCGTCCCGTCATGTGGACTTCCTCCGCGGCCACCAACGACTTCAAATCCCTCCGGTCCCGCTGGTCCACCACAACATGGCAGCCCGTGCTCGAGGCCTCTTACTTCTCCGGCGCCGACGCCCTGCCCAACGGAATCAGCGCTGCCATCAAGCGCGGCGACACCCAGCTCGCCGTCTGGCGCATCCGCGGCCGCTACTTCGCCACGCAGCAAATGTGCCCACACAAGCGGGCCTTCGTCCTCTCAGATGGTCTCGTCGGCCAAGACACCCCCGCCGACCCCCCCTCGCCGCCTCTGACACCGACCGAGTTCCCAGAAGGCACCGATACCAACAACAGCGGCTCATGCAGTTCGAACCCCGCCGGGAAATCAACCCCTTGGATCTCCTGCCCCAACCACAAGCGCAACTTCGACCTCTCCTCAGGCGCCTGCAAAACTGACAGCGACCTCTCCATCGCAACCTTCGAGGTAGAAGAGCGCGCCGACGGTCTAGTCTACGCGAAGCTGCCGCCGGTAGAAGAGCTCGATGCCGAGCTGGGCACGGGTCGGTGGATTGTCAAGAAGGGCGAGGCGGGGCCTGGTGCGTTTGATGAGCTGGACAAGAAGATTTCGTTCAAGGGGCAGCGGGCTAAGAAACCAGGTGTGAGGCCGCATACGGAGCTGGCGATGCGGAAGCCGGTGCAGTTGATGGCGAGTGGAGGGGGGTGTGGGTCTGTGCCGGAGTGGTGAGGTTTTGGGCAGATAAATATGCGTGGGTTATTATATTAACATGAAATGTGAGCACACGGAGTAAGGGCCATCTTTTATAGTAAAATTCCGGGTAGCAATGTAAAGCATTCGTTTGGGTCATTTGAGCACATATCTATTCTCGCGTGGTATCGTGCACCCTATAGCTCACCCTCTCTCGGAACTGTGAAACTATCTCCGTATAATGACCCCGAAAACCCCATGAACTCCGAAACAGATAAGAAGCACGCTGGTTGGTGGTCGACAAAAGCCACCACAGCCCCCCCCCTCGCTACGCAACTTCGTTAATATTATGCTGCTGTGTAGCAGGAAGATAGCGACCATATATCATCTGATATGCACCTATGCGGCGACCAGTCATCAAGATTAAGGAAACAGCAAATCCTCAAGACTCACCGGCTCGACCGCCAGCTTGGATGATCAAGATACTAGCCTTGGTGCCTGAGGTGATGAGCTGCTCCGCGATTGAGCCCACTGTGGTCTTCAGATCCGGGCCACCCGATGGAATGTCGGGAGTTGAATCACCAAGTCTGGCGTGTCGGCGGCCCAAGACTATCACATCGCCAGCGTTCTTCGGAGTCTGTCCAATCGATTTCTTTGCCAGAAACACGGTTTCCTCCACAGCTGCGCCAGGGGCGACGTTGATCTCGCTGACTGTGACACGACCGACGAGCTCCTCAGGCAGGGAGCTTTGCAGAACTGAAAGCAACGAGAGGTCTTTGGGTGCAATGTCCCGTTCCAGCTCCCTTTTGCTGTCGCTTCTTTCACCATTCGTCCCCTCGCCAGCAATGTCCACATGGCCGCTTCCATCTGGGGGCCAGTTCATGTGCACGATGGATAGTGTGACATGCGGGTTTCTGGCCAACTGCAACACCATCCTGAGGGCGGCACGATCATCGGCGCCCCCGATAAAGGGGAAGAAGATGTGATGGTTTTTGTTGCTGACGGGAAGTGCAGCCGTATCACGGTGGCTACGGATTGAACCGCTGCTCGTAACCCTAGAGAGCTCGGCTCGGTCTCCAGGCTTGGTGATGCCTCCGAAGCCGTTGTCGATAAAGATGCCGGCGTTGCAAATTGGCCGAGCCTTGCGGAGAGTGTTGTAGACGAATTCAAGGTGGGCAGATCCCCGAAAGCGCTCGCTCGCGTTGACAGCAAACGGCACGGACTGATCTTCCGTGATACTGCCATACTCGCCCCATGGAATGAGCGCAAAGTCTGATGACGTTTCGGACGCCTGGTTCACGAGAGTTTCGGCATATGAATCCTCTGGGGACACTGCAACGCGGCCAGCCACGGCGAGGTCGTGGAGCTGAGAGAAGGCTCGGAATGCGTTAACCACGGGATCGCGTTGAGAATAGAATTCCTCGCCCTCAGTAACATGCATGACGGAGGAGGTACGGTCAGTGAGCTCGATGATGCGGAGGCCATGGACCTCCAGGGGCCTCTTTGGAGGAGACGGCTCAGCCCCTTTCCTAACGCCGGGATTGCCTTGAGGCCCGAACAAGGCGAGAAATGTGAAGAGTCCTGGGAGACTGTCGAGGCGAAGGTAAACCAGCAGTCGGCGGATTTGGATGTTGTCCAGCTTGTCAATAGACCCTCCTCGATTGGAAGGTGCGCCCTGGGTCTCGTTACCATCCCAATCAATCTCGCCTCTCCTCCACCTCTCTACTTTTTTCTGGTACCATGGCGGGTATAGTGCCTTGGTGAGAGGAGTTGTAGCCACAGTTGTGACCAGCGCCATCACTACGAACATTGTAAATGTCCGCTCGCCCAGGATCCCCGCTTGGCGGCCGATGTTCTAACTTCTGTTAGCTTGACCTCGACTTGATTCCTCGCCTGTGGACTCACCAGGACAATCAACTCGACAAGGCCTTTGCAGCTCATCAGACAACCAATTGCAAAGCTTTCCCGCCACAGAAGCTTATTTAAACGTGCGGCGAGTGTCCCGCCAATGATCTTCCCAGCGAAGGCGCAAAGAATCACAGCAATAACATACCCCCAGGTTATTCCATCATTCAGAGCACCGAGGTTCGTCTTTAGGCCGGAGAGCGCAAAGTATAGCGGTAAGAATAAGACTGATATCAAATCTTCAATCTTCTCTGTCAGCTTGATAGCGAAGCCACCATCGTGAGGGCAAATCAGTCCAACCAGGAAGGCCCCAAAGATAGGGTGGATGCCAATGATACCTTTGTGAAGTGTTAGCAATACCACACCGAGGAAGTGGGCATACTCACCAGTGAAAAATGCCGATGCAAGAACCATCAACAAAGTCAATGCAACCATGCCTTGAGTCGGGCCATTCTGAAGGCTCCCTGTCCGTCTCAGGACCCACATGAAAGGGGGCCGAACCGCAAATATGAGAAACAGCGTCCAGCCAATGCAGCTTAGCAGGGCCCAGAGAGCGGCAAGACCGGAATCGTTGTTCACGAGGGCGACGCAAAGGGCAAGGAGAATCCATCCAGTGACATCATTCCCAATGCCGGCGGCCAAGACGGTGACACCGACGTTGGAGCGGAGCAAGTTAAGCTCGGTCAATATCCGGCAGAGTACGGGGAAGGCTGTGATAGCCAAGGCAGTGCCGATGAATAGGCCAAAGACACCGAATGAAATGTCGTTACCGGGGGGGAACTGCCTGAAGATTCCGTAGGCAATGGCGAAGCCCAGACCGAAAGGTAGAATCATACCAGCCAAACCCACGCTGACTGCTGCCTTCCAGTTATTGGTGAACATGCGAATGTCGACTTCTAGAGCCACGAGGAAGAGGAAGATGATGAGGCCTAGATTTGCAACATTGCTGAAAACAGCCATAGACTGCTCGGGGAAAATCGCTGCAAATTGTTTTCGTCAGCACTGATGCCTTAGAGGATGCCTCGGGATGGACAGTACAGTACCTTGCTGGAAGCCCGGTATCCTCATCATGACTGATGGGCCTAGGATGATGCCGCCGATAACCTCAGCAATGACCCGGGGCTGATTAACCAGCCGGAGGGGATAGTGCAGCAGCTGGCAGAAAATGATGACGATGCTAGCCTACGCACGTGTATTAGTTAGCCAGGTCATTGCGGTGTAACGAGACGACGAGATGTCCAAGTAGGGGACAAGAGCCTACCTGAATGATGAAGAGAGTAATGGGATTCTTCTCGTCGTAATGGGTTGGATTTCCGCCCTCGATGACGCCGGTTTGAGGAGGGGCGCCATTGCTGCTCCCATTGCCGCCGTCGCTGGCCCTGGCAACCAATTCCACGATGTATGCGGACATATTGGCCGTGACCTATGGAAGGTAATGTCTTGTGTGTGGGATGGGCCCCAGAGGAGTCCGGCGAGCCGGAGGAGGTGGAAACGAAACGTGGACTGTGGAATAAGTGTAAGAAGCTTTTGGCCCGGCTGCTCCCAAATATGGGAGCTAGGTAGGAGATTATGGCTAGAACGACGAGGATGGGATGATATGAGGAGTTTCCGCATGGAGACCGCGCGTGGAAGAGGGAACGCAAGCTTATCAAGTATTAAGTTTGCGGATGGCCCGGTTGGACAGAGCCAAGCCGGCGAAGAGGGATTCCTTCTCAGTTCGATATCAAGGTGCCCACCCAGTCGATGGCCAGAGCCTACCGCACGTGAAGGGGTCCTAGCCTCCAACATTAAACGAGATCCTCACCAAAGCGCGCTTGGGGCGATCTTGGATGTGAGGCTGAGTGCTTGCTCTAGCTTTTTGATAGCAGCTTGCAGGATTGCGGTGGCTTCCGTGTGCTGTCGGGGTGGCTAGCTACCGTGTAGGGGGCGTGATAAAAGCCATTGGCTTTGTTCCGATCCCCTTGGCATCTTTCGGGCAGTGGCGCCTCGTCTCCGCTGCTGCAAGAACGCCGCGTCTCTCGGCGGGCCGCGCCTTCCTTTGTTCTGCTGACCTGCGTAATCGGAAAGCCAGAACGTCTGTTTTCAGACGTGTCTTTCCATCCGGCGTAACCCTCCTTCATGCATTACGGGAATGAAAACTAGGGTTTGTCTTGGTGTCAGTCTCATCTGATACCGTTCTTTGCCTTCGCTCATTGGTATGGAGGGCAAGATATGTCGTGTCACCTTGCCGTCTAACGCTCTGGTATGTTGACGTTTCGAACCCCCGAGCCGGCGAGAGGAGGGCGAATCCTATTTCCCCATGCTCCGAGTTTTCACTGTTGGATAAGCACCTTCCGACTTGGCAACGGGTTGGAGTGCGGACTGCATCATCAACCCAATATCCACATGCTTAAATGCGGCTACCTGCGCCAATCGAGCCCTCCTGTCGGCGTCTTTGGTATAAAATTCAGAAGCTACCAAGCTGACAGATGGCGCCTCTCGATGCGGCCGGGAATCGTGCAACCTGTCTTCGCCTAGAATTAGAGACTTTCATCATGAATAAGCTTCTCGTCCCCCGCTGGGCAAATGACCTGTAGTGAAACCTGCATCCCTGCCACGAGCAAACCTTCTGCCTTGTCATTGCCTGGGGCCGGCGCTAAGCTGCATTAACTTTACACATACACACACAGCGTTCTAGACTCATCGACGCCTGTTGGGCTGCGCAACAACTATCGTCGACATGAACCGCTCTTCGCCCGTTCCGGAAGTTGACATGCCGGGGACAATCCGAGATCAACATCCTGTAACCAAACCTTTTGTGCTTATTGTGAATGTTGACGAATCAACTGCCACTCTCTCGGGGAGGAGTTCTCTCCCAACACCACCACGGCCTGCTCATCTTTGCCTTTCATCCAAACAAACCCCTGCCCTTTTTTCTGTTGAGTAACATGACGCTCCCAGTTCTGAGCTCTTGAAGCAGTACTTCCATCCGTCGTGATCGGCGCCGACTAGGACATCGCCTTCGACCCACGAGCGCATCTGGTTAGATATCCTAGATGATGGTTTTGTCGAACACGAATTCTTGAGGAGCCCGTAGCCAATAGTATCGCGAAGTGACCAACCTTCACCCGAACAAATACCCACCAACAAGAGAGACCTTCGGAAGAAGCGCACGGGTGTATGAAGAGAGACTGTTCACACCAAGACGGAAGTGTGCCTCAGCGCTCTGCGCGGCAAGACACTGTGCGAAAAGAAAAGAAAAAGAACATCCAAGGGACGTAACCGGGTCGTCATCCTCGCGATCACCTCCTCTTTCTCTCGATGTCGGTAGGTCCTCAGGAAACTAGCAACTGGTTATACTCCTGAGCCGCGATAAGTCCCCCAGGATGGTTGCGTCCCGCATTCCCAAGCATCAGGACCAACCGAGACAGAGTCTAGCTCACGGCATCACCGGCAAGCAGGTAGCCGCTGAAGCAGGCACAGGTACTCTGGGCCTTTGGGACTTCCAGGAAAGGTCCACGGTTTCCACGGTTTTTTAAAAGGTATCGTCAAGCGATATTCACCATCATCTGAAGAGTCGCCCTTCATCGAGAGTCTTCGAGTGTGGTGGCCTGTACGTGATTGGAGAGAAACGAAGCTAAGTCCGATTAACTTTCTTTGGAGGACCGTGGACAAAACTGGGGTTGTGACACATAGCTGGACATGTGAACGTGCGGGACTCTATTTTGTCCTATCCATCGGGTCGGGTCGCCTCTGCTGGGTGCTTTAGCTGCCTCGTTCTTGTTCTTGGGAGTCGGAACATGGGATGGAGGATACCGTGGAGGATGCGTCATCCAACAACTGTTCTGACCCCGGCTGGAGTGACGCCAGAAACAGGGCGTTTCTGGGGTTCGACCTCAGGCATCGCGAGTTGCAATCTTTGCTCTTTCGTAGCTGCAAAGCGTTCCCTCCTGATTTGCAGTTTCTCGAATTCTGGCCGATGTGAAGTTCCTGGTTGGGCGCGCTGGACTTCGAAGGCTTGGGCCAAAGAAAGGATCCCCTGAGCCAGTGCGAAAAATGCCTTCTTACTGTAAAAACCGCGCATAGCTTTTGCTATTCCAGGCCATCTCTCATTCTGATAACACCTATACAAATACTGAAAAGGCCGCCTTCCTGTAATTTAGAAAGACTTTCCTGTATTCCGAAAAGGCCTCCCTATGTTTTAATAAACCCAGGCCTTACCGTTCCGGAACGGTACTGCGTGGGGATTCCAAGAGCGTATTTTCGAGACACTCCGTAGTCTTTTGGCGAGCCTTCGTACACCCAGTGCACACAGTCCTTCGCTATCGCATGCATCCAGCGACGTCGTGCCTGTGTGCGGGGGCTCCAAGGATATGCCGATGCCCAAGTTGCGGGTAGGCCCGTTCTTTGCTTTTTGGCAAGGTTGCCCAATCAGACTGGTCATGCCCAGTGCCTGAGCTGGGTGAGGCTCGAGCCCACGATCCGAGAGACCCCCCACAAGGCGGTCCGTGCGGGGCTTGCTCGAAAACCGCCATCCAGTTGACTGCGGCTCTGTCTTCCATCGTTTCGCCCAACAAGTTATCAGCAACAGCGCCCAGCCGTTCTCAAAGAATTCGCTGAACCAGCGCCCGATTCCTCTCGACACGCCGACTGGGCTTGGCCTCTCGATTTCGCGCCGAATTTTATCACGTCCATGACGCTCCGTCTGGCGTCCGCCCTTCGTCTCGTTCCTGGCGATCGATAACCACCAACCGCCCAACCACCAATCAGCCCAACGACCGCGCCCGCCTGCCGGACCAGCGCCCGGCCTCCGTCACGAAAATGATGCCAAACCCGCATGTCTACGGACACCACCAGTATCCACAGGCCGACTCGGCCTGGATGCATCAGCAGACTTCGCATCAACACCATGCCCAGGCCGCCGCCGCCGCCGCCAACGTGGCCCAGCAGCAGCACTACAATCGCATCGCTGGCGCCCACAACAATGTGAACGCCCTCGCAGCGAACCACTCTCAGGACAATTCACTGGAGGCGTCTGTCTCTGAGGATAACCGCCGCACGTTGCAGTACATTGCCGACCTGTTGAACGAGAATACCCGAGAGGCCGCGCTGCTGGAGCTGAGCAAGAAGAGAGAGCAGGTTCCGGAGCTGGCCCTGATTCTTTGGCACTCATTTGGTAAGAGCACAGCGCGAACCTAGATGGGCCACGAGCCATCCAACCCAAATCACAATATCCCCTCTTCTTGTGCCGTTTCTCGCTATGCGTCGTTTTCGTTTCTAGCTTGTCCTGACTGGCGCGACTCAATGCTGACCATGTATTCTAGGTGTCATGACATCTCTGCTCCAGGAAATTATCAGCGTCTATACTCTACTGAGCCCTTCCCAACTGACTGCGGCGGCCTCGAACCGCGTTTGCAATGCCCTTGCGCTCCTCCAATGTGTTGCGTCGCATAACGAGACACGCACGCTGTTCCTCAGTGGTTAGTATCCCCAACCCCTTGGGACAAAAATATGGACTATTTCTAACCTTTTCACAGCCCATATTCCGCTTTTCCTCTACCCCTTCCTCAACACTACATCGAAGTCCCGCCCGTTCGAGTACCTCCGCTTGACGTCCCTCGGTGTCATCGGCGCGCTTGTTAAAAATGATTCGACTGAGGTGATTAACTTTCTCCTCACGACCGAGATCATCCCTCTCTGCCTCCGAATCATGGAGACGGGATCGGAGCTTAGCAAGACGGTGGCAATTTTCATCGTGCAAAAGATCCTGCTCGATGACAACGGGTTGAACTACATTTGCGCCACATACGAGCGATTCTATGCTGTCGGTACTGTCCTCAGCAACATGGTCGCTCAGCTTGTGGAGCAGCAAACTGCAAGGCTGCTGAAGCATGTTGTGCGATGCTTCCTCAGGTATGTGATTCTTACCTGACCCCACACAGCAATGGCTACTAACGATTCCACCAAGATTGAGCGACAACGCCCGAGCGCGTGAGGCGCTCCGACAGTGTCTTCCCGAACCCCTCCGCGATCACACCTTCTCATCAGTTCTCCGAGACGATGCGGCAACAAAGCGCTGCCTGGCCCAGCTCCTGATAAACCTGTCGGATAATGTAGTCGAACCCACCACCAGCGGCCAACTTGGAATTTGAGCAACCAGCAATGGGCAGGGCTAACAACGGAAATCAGCAGGGAAAGGAATGGATTGATCGACTTCATTACAAATAGTGGGTGCTGGGGGATTCCTTCAGCGGACACGGTTGGTAGATGGCAAGGCTTGCGCAACATGCTCAACATGCGCATTCGTGCAACCGTGCATCCGACAGCCATCGTTAGCTCTCAGAGCACCGCGCAAGCAACCTCTGCCTGGAGCCCCACGGACGGCAGCTGGGACAACGAGCTGCCGACAACCGTATGCTTACGAACCCCATGGACAACAAGTTTGGGAAGCGACGTATGAACAACAGTGATATGGAAGCGGGTTTCGATGTTCATTTTGAGATACCATTCATTCTGTGTATAGTCAACGATTTTCTGGGATGGGGTTGCAAGGGAAAAGTTTCTCTTCCTTTCCAGCGCGGGAGCAAAAAAGGAGAAACCGGGCAGGAAAGGTGAGGTCACCCGCAGGTTTAAATATTCTATTAGGGGGGGCGTTGCTGGGCGTTTGGCTTTAGTGGGAGGTCATTCTGGGCTCTTTATGCTTTCAAAAGCGGAGGGTCGGAAGGGGGCGGGTGAGGTTTCCGGAAGCATGGGATTAGCATAGCAAAGGCTGGGATGGTTTCTTGGTTCTTGTCTGTCACTTCATCTTTACACAACCCGTCCCAGACATTAGAAGCGAGAGAACCTGTTTTTGTTGTACGATGTATGGATAGTTGTATGGTAGACATGGGAAAACAAAACCTGATACCCACGCACAAACTGAGACTTGCACACTAAACTGGAGCTGAATACTTCATACGAAAGCTTATTATTCCCCTGTTTCCTCTTGGATAACAGTAGACTGAGTGTAAGACTGCTTGTCACAAGGGATTTCTATGTCGACGAGATAAGAGGTAAGCCCTTAAAAGAAAGAACCTGGAACCCATTCTGCTGATAGATCTATTTGAAATCCCATTCGCTAAACTCCGATGATCTCCAAATTACAAGTCAAGGTCGACGAAATGATGTGCTGACATGTAAGTCTGGGGCGAAGGAAAAATCTAAGGGGTAATACAACGCAGACCTCCATCTTCCAATCTTGTCAAAACATCTTCTTAGGCCGGCGATCGACCATCTAGGTAGTTGACCAAGTGGTCTGATCTGTCCCCCCAAAGCCATTTGGCCATACCAACCCACATAGTATCAAGCATCCCCCTTCTCAAACACCCTAACCCCAAACTTCCAAACCTCCTCCACCACCAACCCAGCCCCATCCCCCCCCCCCCCCTCCCCCACCCCCCCCCACCCCCCCCCCCCCCCCCCCCCCCCCCCCCCCCCCCCCCCCCCCACCCCCCCCCCCCC
>Ga0247760_1000517_pt1 | contig 41732 bp, 28 predicted proteins | sample UWRJL171409R4_FD_179936 | JGI IMG/M metagenome (GOLD analysis project Ga0247760, IMG submission 179936) | Plant litter microbial communities from Arlington Agricultural Research Station in Wisconsin, United States - UWRJ-L171-409R-4 | ecosystem: Environmental > Terrestrial > Plant litter >... | reverse complement strand
TTTCTGGCCACCGAGATTATGGGTTTTCTTGCGACTGGGCCGACGACGGCTGGACAGTAGCAACTGGCTTCCAAGACAAGTCGATCAAGATATGGGATGCACGCAGGTGGACTGACAGCTCCGGGTTGTCTACACCTGTCTGTACCCTGCGAGCTGAGATGGCTGGGGTGCGTAGCCTACGGTTTTCGCCCATCGGAAGTGGGAAGCGTGTCCTGGCTGCTGCAGAAGAGGCCGACTTCATCAATATCATTGATGCTCAGACCTTTCGGTCGAAGCAGACCGTCGACATCTTTGGCGAGATTGGCGGCATCTCCTTCATGAACGATGGTGAAGACCTTGAGGTCTTATGCTGCGATCACACTCGAGGCGGACTTCTCCAACTAGAAAGATGCGGCGGCTGGCAGGAGGTGGCGTGGACTTCGGATGAGGAATCAGCGATTCACAGAGACTCTCGATGGCGCCAGAGTCCCAGTTGTGATTGGGAGCGCTCAGTATTCGCAGAAAACAGGCGTATCGGGGAGCTTGGCTCCAGGAAGCGGCGGAAGCGTGTTATGGTGGATGGTCTCGATCCTTTTTGAACCGACTACGAGATGGACTTGCACCAAAATCAGCGGCCGGCCAGTACCCCGCCGTGGTGGCCCGATGACCGCTCGGGACATGACCCTTGAGGTCCCAAATGGGTCGAGTGAGTCGGCGTATAATTGCCACACCGCCGTATTCTTTCACGGAATTAGGTTTTCCTTCCCCGCACATCTATTGGAGAAACTCGCCTGGGTAAGGTGAAGACGGTGGGTAGAAACTCCTGCGGCCATGCGATATCCGTCCGGGGTGGGGATGCTGCAAAACAGGAATAAAAGGAACACAGAAAAGAACAACTCCGCCACGCCCTCACGTGTGAAAAATCTGAGGTCAACCAGAGTGTATCGGGGATGTCTGACTTCCTGGGGGATTCGAGCGTCTTGCGCTCAGAGAGGTTGAAAGGCCGGCGGATTACCTCGTCATCCTGCATCATTGGACTGGATTTCTCTCGAATGGTCCGCATTCCTCTCCCAATGGCTCATGTCATGTGATGTTAAGTATGGGGCAGCGGGTTCCTGCCGACGCGATGTTCCTTCAGAAACCTCACGACTCCGGCTAGGTTCTGATGAGGGTATTTAAAAAGCGCAGGCAGGAGGCCAGCCGCGGCGGTGGGACAGCGGTTTACTGAGTTAACGAGAGGGATGATTCATGGCGAGGATATGTGATGAGCATTTTTAGGACATCATGGGCACGCGTATATTTTTCTACATTACGGGTCAGGGTATTCAGCGTACTTGTGTTTTTCAAGTTTGGTTAGGGGCTTCGCTTGTTGATATCCGGAATATGGCAGGTCAATCTGGCTGCAAGACCAGCTACGTAAATTAATTATCTCAACTTTATGGCATGATGGTTCGAAAGGAGGACATCTACGCTTCCGAGTTGCCGACACTGGGGCATATATACTACATATATATACATGCGTTGTTGACATCCTGCGACATGTGTTGTAGATAGCTGGTGAAAGTCCTTTGACCGGGATGAATTGGGTAAGGTATCATGGCCGTACATGTCGTTGATTGTCACTTCGTCAATTGATGAGAAAGTGGTGCTGACTATGATGCCAGCCTCTTGGACACTGAAAAAAAAGTACAAGATAGGATACCTTTCGGACCACACAAAACCGAAAAGCATCATATATTGCTTATGACACAGCGGCCTATACTAACCACTTTGCCCCCTTGCCTTCAACACAAAAAAAGAAAAAGAGGCATTCAACAAGACAGAGCTCAGGACTGTCACCATCCAAAATAATGTCAAATTCAAGGTATTTCATTTCATTACCACAGGTCGAACGAACGCAAAGACCGGATATGTAATAATATTTGCGTACATATACTACAACAGGGCTCGGTAATTGACATGTGAGATCCTTCCATATACAAATCCACCTAGGTGGGAGGGGCTCATAATCACTGGAGGCAATCGCGAGCCCCTATTAATCTCCTATGGTGGGTTGACTCAAGAGGTAAAGAGCTGACCGCAACCCCAGTGCTGCTCGCAGTTGCATGAGCCAGGGGCCTTCCACGCGTCGTCGGTAGCGGAGAAAAAGACAACCTTATCACCAATGGTTTCCTTGATCGACTTGATGGCGGCCGCCTGTTCGGAAACACCAGCGCACGCAACACCATTGCAGTTACCGGCGGTAGGCCAGCCAGTCTCCATGATATAACCAGGCTTGTTGCCACCGCACTTCTGGACGACGAGGTCCAGCTGGCCGGCAACGAAGGGGCCAGCCTCAGAAGGGAGGGTGTTGGCGTTGAAGTAGGCATGAGCGTTGCACGCAATAACATCGATGGCATCGCAAACGGATGAAACGTCCTGGGTGAGCCAAGCGGAGACGACGTCAGTCGTAGTGAAGGGGCCATTGTAGCCGACCGACTTGAGCTCGGACTTCGTGTGGTGGATGAGATCCGTGAGTTGGCTGACTGTGCAGAACCTGTTGAAGAGAGCCTCGTTACCGACAACGACAAGCTTGACAAGGTCCCACTGTCCCCACTCCTTGATCAGACGAATCTGCTCGGCAACGTCAGGGGAGCCGTTGTCACAGCCAACCTTGCCAACAAAGACACCGATGATCAACTCGAGGCCAAGCTGCTTAGCAGCAGCTCCAACCTTGGGGAGGGTACCGCAGTCGGTAGAGTAGACACGGAGAGTTGTGAACCCAGCGGCCTTAATGGCCTTGCAGTCAGCCAGCACCTCATCTGCCTCCTTGCAATTGCTGTCAGACCTGTAGGGGGTGTATGTCATGGCCCACTTGCCGCCAGCTCCTCCAAGACCTCCGGAAGGAGGAGCGGAAGGAGGAGCGGGATGAGTGGCAGGGGGGGCAGGAGCGGGAGCGGTATTCTTGGGAGGCTCAGGAGCGGCCCAGGTCGGGGTTGCAGACTCGAAGGGGCAGAATACGACGGTGGCAGTCTCGATGACGGTGACCACAGCGGGAGCGGTGTAGGTACCGGGGCAGTAGGTGGTCACGACAGGAATGACGACGGTGGTCACGGCGGCCGTAACGGTCGTCGTGATGGGAGCAATGGTGTAGGTGCCGGCTGAAGGGCAGACGTAGGTCGTCGTCTCGATCACGTTGGTAACGACACCATTGTTCGTCTTCGCGGTGGCGTAGGGGCACACGACAGTAGTCTCGGTCTCAACCACAGTCGTGACACCGCCGAGAGTATGGGTGCCCTTGGGGAGCTCAGTCGTCGACGCGGCGCAGACGGTGGTGGTCTCGGTAACCACGAGGGTGGTTGCCGGGAAGGTGTAAGTGCCGGGCGTCGGGCAAACCTGGGGGATAGGGGTCGGCACGACCGCCGGGCCAGTCGGCCAAGCGGTAGAGGTTGGCTTCGCGGGAGGCGGGGGTGTATGCACTGCGATAGCTGTTAGTCTGAGGGCTTTCGTAAGTGATAACCAAACAAAAACAGCCGCATCGACGTACGGGTCGGCTCTCCGGTGATGGTTTTCCAGATGGTCGTGCAACCCGGAATGCATGTCTCGCCCTCGCTATAGCCCCTCTCGAAGAGAGCCTGGTGGACATTGCGGTGGTTCCTGTGTGCGCCCACGCCCCCGACCAGCGCCGCAGCGGCGGTTGCTACGGTAGCTGCCTTCATATTTTCGTCGTTTGTGAGAGAAAATCGAAAAAACCGAGGCGTTATTATTGGAAATCTGGCTGACGCCGTTGAAAACGAATGCCCGCTGAAAGAGTGAAGCGGTAGTGTAGAGAGTGAAGGAAAGAAACGTCGAAAGCAAAAGAAGCCTTCGATGTTGACAATATCAACCCTGACAGATTCGGAGGGAGGGAGAAAGGGAAAAGGGGACGGATCGAAACGAGAGATAGCGGTAATTTAGTATTTGCTGCAAGCCGGGGTCGACGAGGGCGACCACTTGGCGCCGTAGACGGTGGAGGCTGTTCCTTCGGGATACCAGGATGTTCTGTCACGGCACCCACATGGGTGTTTGCACGGAGGACTGCTCCCTCCTCACTGGCATGGTCCTGGTGAACGGTGTGAGGATTGGTGGATTGCCCTGTCCTTGAGTGTGGAGCTTCATTACGCAGTAGAGGACGTTGGCCTTGCCGAACAGGATTGTCGCTCGGCGCCCAGAGAGCACAGCGACACGCAGCAAGATGGTGTCTTGTCGTTGTTTGCGCTATCTTTCATCCGCTTGGACGGGAGCCTTGCATGCCTCTCAGCGACAGAGAGAACCAGCAGCAGGACAACATCAAGTCCCTCTCAGGGTGCAAGTTGACACTGACGGCACATTCGAGGACGGCAGGATTGGGTCAAGGCCGCGCAGTGATGGTGCTAAGAAGCCGGTGAGTGGTGGTATTGGGGGCCCTCATTTGCGAGGGAAAAGGAGGTTGCAGCCAGAGCGGTGACACACCGCCGAAGCCCAGGCGCCATTCGAGATTCGATGCTTAGCGCAGAGAGTGGGTGTGTGGCCGGAGACGGCAAAATAGCAACAGTGCGCGCGACGAGCCGGGGGAAATTAGCTAAGCGACATTAGTAGCAAAATTGCGAGAAACCAGACCCCGAACCAGCCCCCTGGCACTCTCATTCGACCGTTTCATGGAGTCCAGGCGTCGTGCATCTCAGGCCGGATCCCGATGGAGTGTTCAATTGGCGCTTGCGCTCCAATTGCACTGTCCCGGGGCGATGAGGCCAGAGGATACCCTAAAGGGGATGGAGAGAATAAGGGGCATGGCGACGGGAAGATTGAGTGGATATGAATTCGTACATTCGAGAGGGACCCAAAAAAAAAACCGGGGAACGGGCGTTGCGGCGGGGCCTTCGTGCAGATCGCTCGAGAAACGGTCTGTGGGTCCTCGTGTACCTGCATCTGTTAAATGCCAAATTCAGCCAACTTGAACAGTGCGGATCTTTGAAGCCCAGACCACCCACCAGTTAGGTCTGCCGCAATGAGGACATCCACTAACCTAACCGGCGGTAGCAACAGCAGCAGTTGCTGCTGCCACAGCCACTTTGAGTGCGATTGATCAACGATGTTCAAGAGATCTGAATTTTGACGAAATAGAGTGTGTAGCACAGGAAATGGGAATACAATGGGTTAACCAGTTTAGCCATTGCCCCTTTCCCCCCCTCTTTTGCGGACCAGCAGCGGTTAGGTATCCTGGAGGGCCGAATCGGACCAGCCCATAGCGGGTTAGGGTTAGAAAATCACATGAGTTCGCGTTCGCGTCAGGAGTAAAATTTTGATTTTCCGCGACGCCAAACTGTTGGTACAAACGCACCGCCGTGAACCGCAGAGATGTTGCGCGCTGCCAGCCGGGATTACGTCTGCTGGAGATGTCTCAGGAATTCTGTCCCCTCTGCTCGCCGCAATGCTCAACGAGTTCGTTCATTCTGCCCCTTGTCCGAGAGATGAAGGCACAGCGCGAATGCTGACTTCACAGGGACTATCGGTCTCGGCGGCGCATCGACAATTATCATCGCCTTCTCAGCCCGGTGGTGATACCGGTGGTGATATTAAGAATTCTGTAGACTTCGGGCCCCAATCCAGCAACCAGGGGAGCCGATTTGAAGAGAGACTCAGCATTCGGGAGAAACTGAGGATCTGGGAGGCTGAAAACCCAGCCTCTCCCCTCATCCTGCCCAAGGATCGCCCCCTCACCAGCAGCGTATCCAACCTGCCGAACTACACCACTGTAGAGCATGGCTTTCGAAACGACTCAGACGAACAGGACGAGGTGGCCCAGGCGCTTACCGACACTGGCGACTTTGCCGACCTCGGGTCCAGTTCCTCGGAGGTGACGGCCGGCGATTTGATCGAACTGAGTATGCAATCGCGGTCGATACCCACTCTTGCCGTCTGCCTTGGAAAGTTCAATGGATACGACCACTTCTACACTAACATCGGCCAGTGGTTCACGACCCCGGGTGTCAGTTCTCGCTTCGTTGTCAAGAACTTTATTTCCAATCCCGACGAGCTGCTGCCTGTTATTCAGGCACTCCCCTCGGTTGAGGGCTCTGGTGACATTCTCAGACAGCTGAGAGACCTCCATGTAGGGCCTCCTCGGAACGTCGGCGCCTCGCTGATAGAGAAAATGTGCAAATTTCAAAATGATGCTGGCGCTATTCAGCAGAGATATATCGAGAAAATCAGCCAAGCACATGAGATACTTGGGCCATCCGAGAAGATGCTGAGCCTAAACGATATCGCCGACAAATTGTTTCCCACCAGCCTCAAGCGAAACAAGCCGTGCTTCACTGCCGAGGAGCGTTATGCGATCCACACTGCTCTCTGCGCGGAGGAACTTGCCTTTCGGCCTCTGGATCGTGCTGGACATGACGATAAGTCTTGTATGTTTGCTATGGCCTCTCGAGTCGACGTCATGGCAACCGTAGCGGCAGAGGCAGCGGTGCGTGAATACCTTGAGTACCTGGACGCGCCAGAGGCGCAGGAGGGCAAGCCGCCGCGAAAGTTCACGGCAAGGGCAGCAGCGTTTCACACTTTCGTGACACAGGCGCGGAAAGCGATCGACGAGAGCAGAAAGAGCCGAGACTGGACTCCCCATGGCATGATTGGGCCGTCCAAGAGGAGGTCACCGCTGCCGCTATCCAACTGGCCACAGGTCGCGCGCATCATCATCCACTTTATGCAACTATGGGCAGCTGGGAACCAGTTCCCCAACGGCTCGCGGCTGCACTGGCTTGGGTCTGCTGTGCTTCGGGCGATTGGCCGTTACAACGACGCCAACTACATTGACGCAACTGTCGGCTGGACTTTCCTCCAAGAGATCAGTTGGATTACACCTTGGGAAATCCAAGCCCGCCACGCTCTTCGCCTTCCCGGAGTTCAGCTACGGCGGTCTGGTGGCCTCCTTCCTTGGCCGAACGACTCAGAAAAGACCAACCTCGATCCGGATCAGCTCGAGCCTATACGACGAGACTTTGCGGGCTTGACCGTCTATTGCATTGATTCGGATAGCACCACCGATGTTGATGACGGGCTCTCAATCGAGGAAGCAGGCGATGGGGAATATTGGGTGCACATTCACGTTGCCGACCCGGCTTCGCGCATCAAACCTGACAGCTGGCTGGCTGCTCGGGCTGCCCGTATTCCCCAGACCATCTATCTTCCTGGACATAACGACCGAATGTTCCACGACGATCTTGTTCGGGAAACGTTTTCTTTGGCCCCAGACCGTCCGTCCCTAACCTTTAGTGCGAGAGTGACGGAGGCCGGCAAGATTGTTGATCATAAGATCATGCCAGGGATAGTTCGGGACGTCGTATACATAACCCCTGAGGATGCATCTGCTGTTGCTGGTGACGAAACCCTTACCCCTATCCCGTCTGATGTCTTTGAAGTTGGCACTCGTCCAACTTCCACTGCACCTCCTTCGGGGAAGATGACGAAGGTGAGGGACCTGTCTGAACAGCATCGCTCGGAGCTTCGATTATTGGGCAAGTTAGCCACCGCTCTGCACCAGAGTCGTCTGAAAAAGGGTGCAATGCCAATTTTTGCTCCTCGACCTACGGTCGAAGTCTCATTTGAGGGCACACATGTGGCCATCCGTCCTGAAACAAACTTCATAGAAACGCAGGGCGACCCGTACATCCGAGTGCTCTACAGCGGTGGTGGTAGCCCTCTCGTCAACAGCCTGATGCAACTCGCAGGCCAGGTCGCCGCTCAGTGGTGCTACGAGCGAGACATCCCCATCCCATATTGCGTCCAGCCGCTCTCGGCGCGGAACGAGCAGGCACTACGCACCTTTACCTATGGCATTCTATATCCGCAGATGCTTGCGGGCAAAAGTCCCACCGTCGAACAGCACCGCCAGTTGCAAGCTCTCACGGGCGGACAAGACATATCTGTCACCCCCAGTCTCAACTTTCTCATGGGGTTGGATATGTACACAAAGGCGACGTCGCCCCTGCGCCGGTTTACAGACCTGCTACTTCATTGGCAGATTGAGGCAGCCATTTTGGAAGAACACCGCACTGGCAAGTCCTTGGTCATCGAAGAGCGTGCGACTTCCAACGCTAGCAAACAGGAAGGGCAGCAGCCTAAGAGCAGCAACGGCGAAACCACAAGCCGAGACTTCCTCCCATTCTCGCAGACCGATCTGCAGCAGCGCATCTTCCCTCAGCTGCGCGCTCGCGAGCAACACGGTAAACTGCTCGACAAAGTGGATGGGGCGAACGAGTGGATACTCCAGGCGCTGGTGCGCGGCTGGGCGTTCGGCCAGGGCCCAGAAGATCAGCTACCAAAGACATTCAAGTTCACGGTCAGCGAAGTTGATACGCGCCAGGTTGTGAAGGGGACAATAGACTGGTTCCAGCGTCGCGCCATGCTGGAGCCTGGTGACCTAAATGGTGTAGCTCGCGCCCAGGAGATCAAGGCCGACGATGTCTTGATCGTGGAGCTGGCCAGAGTCAATGTTCACACGAGAAGGATATATGTCAGGGCGATATCATCGGAGAGCACAGGTGTGTAAGAGATAGGTGTTGAGTTATAAAACGGTAGACTTCCGGGGCTTCCTGAAGTCGTTGTGTACAACAGGCAGGGCAGCGCTTTTTCAGGATAAGCAAGACTCCCCCTTTACGGGCGTCTGCAAATATATTACGGTATAGAGAAAATACACCAATCAATTACATCGGCTATTGCTCGGGGGCTGGCCATAAACAAACCCCGAACACCGAAGCTCCTTTGTCCGCTGTTCCTTACAGGCCAGCAAGCACGCTCTGGATCCCAACACTGCTTGTGTCCTCTCTCCGCTGGACAAAAGCCTTGAAGTCGGCCTTCTGGAGCTTCTTTCCTAAACCCGCAGGCCCACCCGATGCAAGGTTGCGTGAGCGCTCACGCAGAGCCTCGGGCCCAATGATAAAGAGATAACCAACTTCAGTGAGTACCTCCACAATCTGCTCGACATCCTTGGTCAGCGGCCACTCCTTGACGGTCGAGACGTACTTGGCGATGTCCTTTGTGACCATGAGACCTCCGGTAGCGTTGACGGGGAACTTCTTGAAGTGTTCAAACAGCAGCCGGTGAACGGCGAGTACCAGCTCCGAGCTAAAGACCTCGAGATTGTGCCCATCGACGGCTTGGGCCGCCAGCCCCGCCACTTTTGATGAGAGGAAGGTGCAGATGGCTTGACAGGTCGGTGTCTGTAGCGAGTCGACGAGCCCCTCCAGGTCGTCATCCTTGGGCCGAAAGTCAATCTTTTTCTGCTGTGCCAGTATTTTGGTCACCCAGTTGATAGCCACGTCCATGGTGCTCTTCATGACGGCGTTGGTCTTCTTCTCGGTTGCTTCAATGGCCATCTTAGTCTGGGCTTCCATGCTGCGCCGCACCGTAGTGTTAGATTCAGCAAGTCGTATAAGCACCGTTGTGATGAAGCGTGACATGAGGTTAGTGATGGTGACGGCCGGCCGGATATTCGGTAGGTATGATAGGTCGGGCTCTGTTTTGGTGTTTTCCTGGGAGGATGCCTGGTCAAGCGCCGCATCCAGCGCTGTTTCCACGTACACTTGTCCCATGCTTGTAAGGAGAAGATTGAGCAGGATGTTGACGTCTTTTGGGGTGTCGCTGGTAGATCCCATCTCTAATGTCCTCCTGACACTTTCTGCAAGCCAAATGATCATTCTCTTTGCGTTTGCCACACTGAGCATGCCGTCCTGCTCCGTGACCTCGATGTCATTTTTATTACCACTATCGTCGCGGACACCAGCAACTCGAAGCATTATGGCCTTTTGCGTGGGTGTCAAGTCGGATGAGTCGAGGCGCTCCATATAAGCATCCTTCGCGGTCGCTATGAGCTGCGTTCCTTGTTGGGCGATCGCAGCCATAAACCCAGTTGGTGCCTTTTTCCTCCTTGAATGGTAAAGTGTGAATTTAAAGAGTAAGGAATTGTACATCTCCTCTAGGCTCTTCTTCTCCCGGTCGATATAAGAGTTTCCAACGAGATAGGGGACGAACAACTCTTCTAGCTGCTGGTCTAGGGATTGTGAAATTTGCGACGAGCATGGCTCGGGGTGTTCAGTAAGGCCGTGTATCTTGAGATCTTCGACGAGGGCGCCGATATAGGCCCGCGATGCATGCAGCGACCGCAAGAATGCCAACGACGAGATTGTGGTTGCCTTGTCGAGAACCATTTCCAGCCGTTGCTGAATGGATTGCTGGAAAACCCGCTGTATGAACTTGGTCAAGACGGTTTCGTAATATGGGAAAGCGCGCTTGATGATAAAGGACTCCTCCTGCATCACGATCTTGACCTCATCGATGAGGGATTGCAAGCTTGGCTCGACGCCGGGGGGGTCGGAGTCAGGGTCGGCGAGCTGGTCCCATGTCTCGCCATCAGTCGTAACCTCGTCGGTGATGAGCTGGTCACGATCGATGAAGAACTGGTGCTGGTTGACAAAGGCGGCGATGACACTGGCGCCGCCGTTGAAGTCGTAAAGCACCTTTGCACACTCCATCATGTCATCAAAATTCTGTCGCCGGTAGCTGTTGTTAAACTGCTTCAAGAGGTCCTGCTCCAGTAGCTCTGAGAACTTCTCCAAGACTTCCCTGGTGTTGTGTCTCCGGGTTGTGCCGGTAATGCCGTTGGTAACGCCGTTCCCGCGGTAGCCGTTGGTATGCTCGCCCCACGAGACGGGGTCAAGCCTCTGGCTGATGCGCATCAACTGGCGGGCGATGACTGCGCAGCGCACCTTGTTTTCGGCGCCGCCCTGGCGCTGGATCTCCTCCAGCGACGTCAGTTGGCCCGAGTCGGTTACCTCCATCCAGCACTGTATCAAGAAGTTGGCATCTTGCGCCTTCCTTCTCTTCCTGTCAAGCTCCTCAAGCTTCTCGCCAATCTGCACGGCGATGTTCCCACCGCCATCGCCACGGATGGCGCCTGCCGCGCTGTTCGAGTTGTTGAGCGTCAGGTCTAGGGCCTCAAACTGAGCCATGGACTGGTCGAGCTTGCGGCCCAGGACATCGAGGGTTTGGTCATGCTGTATCTCGGCGCGGCGGACCTGCGACAACAATTCCGACTCCTTCTCCTGCAGCTCCTCGGACAGCGCGCCGAGCTGCGACAGTGCATTCTCAAAGGTGCGGATGAGAGGTTTCGGGTCAAAGGCAGTGCTGGAGGGGCCGGAGCGGCGGTTTGCAGGGATGGCAGTCTCGGCGAGAGAGTCGACAAAGTCACGGACAATGAAGTCTTTGCTGGAGAAGTCGTCGAGGGTGAAGCTGGGGCCTCTTGGGAACAGCGCCCGGCTGTTCGCGCTGCCCGACACCACGCGTTCCATTTCGCCTGTCAGCGCATGAGCCTAGGACACGGTCTCGGTCGGATTTCCTGCTACCATTGTACGTCGGGGGGGCAATGGTTGTGTCGCGACGGGCGGGCGGGGATCACAAGAAGCTGGACATGGCGGGTGGTGGGTTGCTCTCCGCGCTGCCAACATTGGGCCGTGCACCCCTGGCGGGAAAGATGCGACGAGCCGCATCCACATTCGTCAGTGCGTCACCGGCTGCGTGGCTCCTGTGGCGCTGCGCAGGGGTACGGAGTACAGGCAACTTGCAAAGCTGCCAACTTTGCTGAAATCGAGGATCAAGAATAAGGGAGAGAAGCCCCCGCGCTCGTCAACCACTGCACACTGCGACCAATTCATCTCGCCCGAGCTGCCGGATGTAACCGCGGCCATGCCCCTCAAGACCAAAGATCTCTGGGCCCTCCGGCGCGATGAGAAGCTAGATATCAAACTCCTCAAGGTTCGTGCAAGCGCGCAGCAGCACATTGTTTGGCGCCTCCTTATGCTGACTCGGTGTGCCCTCGCCTAGCCATACCTCCCATCCCCGCCGCCCCGGACACCTGCACAGCGAGCCGAGGCCAATGCCCGCGAGAAGAAGTCGAGGCTTGGAGTTCGACGGTTTCTTCGGACACAGTTGCACCTCCTCGTCTTTACCGCCATCCACGCTTTCTTCTCGCTCTACATCAGGTTCCGCCACGCGTACCATGCCGTTGTCAATCAGATCTACTCAGTCTACCATTACCATCACCGAACACCAGAGCTGATCCAAGGAGATGTCAAGGCCCTCCGGCGGCTGCCAAATCATCTGAGCGTGATCCTGACGCTAGAGGACCACGGTATGGGCGGCGCTGGCCTGGAAAGATTGGTCAATGAGGCCGCAGATATAGCTGCGTGGTGTGCCAGTGCGGGCATTCCAGAGCTTTCAATATACGAGAAGACCGGTACGTGGCGTTGGACGGGAGTGGTCGGTACGACCCTCACTCTTGCTAATCATATCCTTAGGGATTCTCAAGGGATACATCACCGACACACAAAGGGCGGTGTCCCAAAAGCTCGCGGCATACTTTGGGCCAAACTTCCCGGCTTTGAGCATGAAGGCTCCCCACATCCCTACTATCGAGACGCCTGCGTCGCCCCGTGCGGTGCGTAGTGATGGCCAAGGCGTGAAGGGCTTGTCAGTCATGTTGCTCTCAGCTGAGGACGGGCGGGACTCGGTTGTCGACCTCACAAAGACACTCACCGAGATGTCGCAGCGATCTAAGATCTCCTCGGCCGACATCAGTATCGAATTGGTTGATGCCGAACTAAGCGAGAGCATCATGGGCGAGCCGGACTTGCTCATTCTGTTCGGGCCGCATGTCGAACTATCGGGCTATCCACCCTGGCAGATCCGCCTCACCGAGATCTTCCACGTACAGGACAACCAGGGGGTGGGGTACCAGGTATTTTATCGCGCCTTGCTCAAGTATGCCGGTGCCCAAATGCGCATGGGGAGATAGCCTCAAAAAGATGTTGCTAGGGCGGCGGCTAATTAAACAACTGAGGGTGGCTCCTGCGTTCTGAATGAGTACCTGGGGGTCGGAGAAATGACTTTCCTTGCTACGTAGGGTTTCGGCTGTCAAGGCGTTAGCGATCAGTTCTTTAGGTACATTATAGAATCCCGGGTTTCTGAAGGAGCCGATAATAATGTCTGGTCCGATAAAGGTGCAGCAGCAAAGAGACCTTGGTGGTTGTCGCGCGTCCCGATGCAGGTACTGGGTTAGGGTTTGTGCATGGACATGGGGTATGGTATGGTTCAACAAATGGAGCCGTTTCAGGCTTTTCAGCCCAACAGTCTCGCTCATCGGTACCTTTTTTTTTTCGAGTACCTAACCGTAATTCGCCTGATTTGAGATTTGTGACAAGCCAGTGATTGCTTGGTTTTCGTCGATTATTTATTATACGTTTCGCCTTCAGTCTCTCGGCCACAATATTTATGAGTGGTGTTGACGTAAGCGGTCGCGGACTCGGTGCGGACGCGACAGAAGAAAGGGGAGAAATGGCTGTGTTCCGGCCACCCATCATCCGCTCTGGTGCGAGCGCTCTGAATCGGGCTCTGTTCTCAAAAACGGTGAGCATCGCCGCTGCCGCCGTTAAAGACAACCGACATATTTCCAAATACAGGAAAGAGCTCAGCTACAGCAGGCAACTCCTATTCGCTGAAAGGTTATCTCCCATCGTCTCTCATCCAGACCAGGCACTCGCAGCACAGGGGCGGAAGTGTCTGCTTCTCAGTGCTGATGTGAAAGCTGAAGGTCAGGACAACCATCGCCGCATTACCTTTCTATAGCAAAACTGATTTGTGTTCAAATTTCCTAGCACCTGAGACCTGGGGCGCTGCGCTGAAAGATGCAGTTCAGAGTGAGGAGCTGGCTGTCATTCCGTATGACCTACATCTTGACTACAACTACTGGTCCTACCGTATGTACCGTCCTGCGCACCGCCTACTTTTGTTAAGTTGGCAGCATTGGCTAACACTGGCCCCAGAGGATGTCATTACCTCCATCCTCCCCGAGGAGCTCCATGATGGGATGCCCACTAGCTTCAACACGGCTGGTCATGTTGGTAAGTCAAGTGGCCACGGGTGCCCATTACAGAAAATGCCTGACACACTCCAGCACATCTGAATGTCCGGTCACAGTATCTTCCATACCGAAAGTTGGTGGCGGAGGTTCTGGTAGACAAGAATCCTGTCATCAAAACCGTCATCAACAAGATTGATAATGTCGGATCCGAGTCTCAGTTCAGAACTTTCCAGTACGAAGTCCTGGCTGGCCCTGAAGACCTAAATGTTCGAGTCTCCGAGAACAACTGCACATTCGAGTTTGACTACTCCAAAGTCTACTGGAACAGTAAACTCGAGACAGAACACCGAAGGCTTGTCGAACAGTTCATCCCAGGCGAGGTGGTGTGCGACGTCATGGCTGGAATCGGGCCCTTTGCCATCCCCGCCGGAAAACTGGGCGTGTTCGTTTGGGCAAACGACATGAATCCTGAGAGCTACAAGTGTCTGAAACAGGCTGTTCAAAAGAACAAGGTGAGATATCATTTCAAACTATCCATCCTATGTTGTCCATTCTTTCTAACGCGGTGTAGGTCGGGAACTTCGTGCGCCCATTCTGTGAAGATGGCCGTACATTTATTCTAAAGGCCGCAGACTCAGTTCTCGGCGCTTCCGAGCAGGGCGAATATGCCGCCGTAGTCCAGAAAGGGGCCTCCAAAGGCATGCCAACCAAGACAATCCACATTCCTATCCCCCCAACCATCTCCCACTTTGTCATGAACCTCCCGGCCTCTGCTATCGAATTCCTAGGCTGCTATAGAGGCCTATACGCAGGGCGGGAGGCCCTCTTCGAGCCGACAACGGGAACCAAGCTCCCCATGATACATGTCCACTGCTTCTCTCATAATCTTGACGACGACACGCCGCCGAACGATATCTGCGAGCGGATCACAAAAGAAATCGGCGTCGTTATGAAGCCAGGGAACGCGGAGGTTGAGGGTGAGGTCGCCGTCCACGACGTCCGGACTGTGGCGCCGCGAAAGCGCATGTTTTGTGCGAGCTTCCGGCTACCCCGGGAGGTGGCCTTCGCCCCGAGGGGCTAACGACCAGCACTTCGTCTGTCATCACTCCACCTTGTCCCTCTGGATGGAGGTCGCTATCAAAGATGCAGGATATCAATCATGGCTGCGTCTAAATACACGGTTCAGCCATAGATATGCCTCGCCTCACGGACATGCTGTGTAGCATGCATGTCTGCTAATGCAAAACAACCCCTCCAAGAACTCATGACAAATGAAAAAGAAGGCCCGCGATCAAAATGCATCGCCTTTGATAGACACACACTCTCTCCACCTGCCACTAAGTGTTCCCTCCTCCCTGGGGTCTCAATCTCGCAGACCCGATGCATATACCCTGTGTTGGTCTCCTTCCGATGGCGTGATAAGGGTGGGTTCGAGATGGAAATCCTGATTGTGTTTCAAGTCACCAAGATTTCCCCATCTAATTTGTATCTGATTGCAACCTAGAAGTCCTCGGAACGGATACCGCACCCAAGCGGGACGGACCCTAGCGGGTGCGAGGGTGGTAGAAAGAGCCTAGCCGCACTCTAGAGGTCTGAGGGTGCCATTGATGCCCCTCGCGAAAGAAGATGGCTGGGCACCCAGACCACCAAGAGACACTTTTTGTTCAGTAACTTTCTGATCAACTCTTGACTCACGATGCGATCGAGATCCAACACGAAGTGTTGAAACCAACGAGTATTCATCTCCCATCAAGGGCTTTGTGTTTGTGCGGAAGCCGTGCCTGGAATAATTCTCTATATTTTTTTGGCCGCATGAAGTAAAGTGATATTTGCTTGTACGGGATCCTTCGTACTGTGTAGGTTAGGTAAAAGCTATGGTGGGATGGGCCACAAGCAAGCGTTCAAACAGTGGTTGAGTACTTATCAGCCATCGGCCCGAAACGGGATAGCTTTCCCACTCGGTCAAGAGACAGCAAAGCTTGGCGGGGCTGGGCTCGGTGAGGGCCATATCGGCTTCTGCTGGGGTGATGGAATAATTGTTCGATTATTACTATGTTGCAGGCGGGTATTCAGCCATGCTCCGCGGCCTCGACGAGGCGTCCTTGCTTTCCCGCGAGCGGATGCAAGGCTTGTTGTTGAACACTGAGAAGAGAGAACATAGGTGAGGGGTATGAGAAGCAATGCGGGAGGAGCAGATAGCAATTAGCTTGTTGCCTTGATAAGGCAAGTACGTAGATGTCCGCGGGAGAGAGCCCGGGCGGTCATCTCCTGCTCAGACGCTCCAGACTCGGTCTGCACAAAATGGCGATAAGAGGCGTCGGCCGCTGTGTGATGGGGTCACCGTCGTTCAGCCTAACCTGTAACTAACAGTACCTCACCTGCGCATCTCACAGCGGCACTGCCGAGCGCGATAAACGTTCGGTGGACAGGGGTGTCAGAATCAACTCGCCGAATCCATCCGCCACGAACCACATCTGGGCTAGACCTACCTATCTGACCTTCAACCATCGAGGCATATTGCCCATCGATCATCGACGACGACCCAGCCCCGATTCTGTATCTGGCAATTAACTGTGGAAGCTGGATATGTAGGTAGGGAGAAGGGTATTCCCAATCACCCCCATGCAACGTGCGTTAAACATACGGGCTAGGTGTAAGTACAACGTCGTTCGCCGTGGCTCCCCGGATCGGTGGGTGTAAGTGAGATATCCGATCGCCGACCCGCAACTGGCCGAGGCGCTCGAGATCCGAGGCGAAGCGTGGGGGATGTTCCATACTCCTCTGCCGGGGTAGGAAAGGTTAGCTCGGCCAGGGGTCCACTGTTACTGGTTTGGTGCTCTCTCTGCCAGGGGGTAACAGTGGGTCCCCGTCCGAGCTAACCTTTCCTACCCTGGCAGAGGAGTAGAAGAAGAGTCGCATACCAGGAGTTGGCCTCCCACGTGTCTCCCTTCTTGGCCCCTAGGTATCCTACCTTCTCCCGCACTCCATTGTTGCTCTTCTGCACTTCCTGTATGTCGTGATTCTCCCCATCCTGCGACCAGCATGCGGTGTAAGTGGGCCGGCTAGAATGGAGACAATACCCGATGGCTCAGCTCCTCAGCAGCGCTCCAAGTCGGTCGAGAGAACATCTCCACTCAACGGGTGGCGGAAGCATCAAATCTCCAGCCCCCAAAATTGCCATTATCTCGATGCTGGAAGGACGACGTGCAGCGAGCAAGCAGCCGTATTCGTCTGCTGCTCGAGGTCCCATGTGGAGTGTTTGGGACGATACGCATTGCTGCAGCGACGTGCATGCGGCCTGCATAAGTACATACCTACTCCTGTGTCGCTTCGGGGAGGGGAGCTTTGGAATCGGAACTGCCTGCAATCGATTTGAGGAAGATCCATTCGCCGCGACTCTAAACCAAGTACTCCCTACATTGTTAGTTTGCCAACCGCCTGTCTCTCGAGGTTCAGGTGGAGAAAGTGGTCCCTGGCCCCTTCGAACACGACATTCAAAGCGTAGGAGGCGTCGAGTTCCTCATTGTAGGACCTATGGGCTGACCCGCCAGAATGGTGATCAGCTCGTATACATTCAAGGTTTGGCAGATGCCATAAAACGCATTCCGAAATTCCAGTCTTGAAGAGCTGGTGAGGATGCCTGATGTTGAGCAAGTAGATCTGTCTTGTTCCTTGTAGCTATATCGTATATCAATGAGTAGTCAACCTCTGTGATACATATTTGTTGCCATCAAGCTTTTCAGAGTCTTAGTGCATCGCCAACGTATCAAACGTCCAATATTTCCCGCCGAGCATTGCAAGACTGATACCAACTTGCAACGTTCACCGGGCCGGCAGAGGCTTTAGACAAATGAAACTAGGAATCGACATGGTAACGATGCTCTCCTCGACATTTTGTCATCGCCTGACTGATCCTTGAGGGAAATAGGATGATGCTGCCTCGTTAAGAAAAGCATGGTGGGCGGCGTAGTCAAACCCCGGATTCTTCAGTCTCAAGAACTGCTTATGGCAGGGTGCTTCATCCACACATACGCCCGACGTGACGAAATGGACCGAGTCGACCAAGCTTGAAACATCAGTTCACAGCAGCCCACGGGACGAGTACTCCCCTGAAGCTCGTAGAACCCCCAAATGGTCCCTCGTAGGGTACTTCGTCTTTTGGTCGACGGTTGTCAAGCTGCGCCGTGGTTAGTCTGTGTTTCGATCCGGTTCCGTCTCGACTGATGAGCTCGCCGTCTTGGCGGCAGAGCTACCGAGGCTCCGGAGTGATGCAGTAGTAAAAAGCTCCACATGAACTGCGGTGCCCACCCCTGGACAGTAAAAAACCCTGCCAGCAAGCCAGTGTTTCGCGACAGCGTTGGCATTCGGCTTACAATTCAGCTACCCCGACGGCCGGCGTTTCTCGATCTGCAACCGAGTTTAGGGCGACAAGGCTGTTTGAGAGGCCCGGCCTCACCTCTGCTCCTGTTTGGCTTTCCTTCCTGTCAAGGGGTGAGAGTGGAGAGGGAGGCGACCTGAGCAAGGTGAGCGACTCCGCACAAAAGGTACCGTGAGCTCAGCCCCAGGGTTCGCCTCGCCTGCCTCTCCCCTCAAGGCACACGCGTGTTCCGCCATTCGACGATCAAGCTGCGAAGGTTAGGCTCGGCGAGAACCTTGGTTGTAGATAGTGCGAGTACGGGGCAATGGAGACAGGGAGAAGGCCCGGTCGCGCGGAGCACGCAGGTACAGGTACCGGAGGAAGGATTGGGAGGTGTACATCTCTAAACTTTCTGCGTCTACCTACTAGGAACGTGTGGAGTGTCGTCGTGTATAGTTATTCGGACGCCATCATTGTCCGCATTAAAACTGGTTCCGGAGGTCCTAAAGTATTTAATACAGGATGCAGCTTTGGTTTGTATCACTATTTCTCTTTCGCCGAATGCTCATCATCACTGGAACTCGGTGACTAACAGGAATTGCCATCGACCAACAAGGAGAGCGGCGGCAGAGGTCACAGGGTGCGTCCAACCCTGGTCGCCCCTTCCATTCCAGCGATTCGCTCTCCCCAGCATTTCGCCCACGCTCGATCCTGGTCAAATCCCCCCAGACCGCCTCAAAATCCTCGGCGTCCTGGCCGCACGGGACCAAGCAGATCAGGTCGAGTTTTTCTATCATACGCCGCCTGCCATCGTTGCCTGCCACCCTGCTTTGCGCTGCCAGGCTGCGTACTGGAAATCCCACTGATGTGCCCCAACTCCCCGCTCGCCATCTCACACGATTGTGCCGATCTGCTGCCAGATCAACACGTCTCTCGCTCTGTGCCAGAAACCGATGATGAAAGATGGCTTGTAGCACCTGATCTTCGCGCTCTCACCCAGCCGTGACGTGACGGCTCCACATGCCTGGGATTCTGCCGAGGAAAGGGGACAACCACAGCGCCAGCGCATTTCTTCCCGCCCTCAGGAACCACGCGGAGCGAGTGCGGGGGTCAAGATAATAACATCCACGCCCAACTGTGGTCATCAGGACGAGTGCGAGAAACGACACTGGAGAATTCGGCGACGACAAACAGTGCACATACATCACAGTAGGTGGGTGATTACAGACTTGTCCGCCTTTACCGTCACGTCCACTGCCCTGCTGTTTCCCACCATCGCCCTTACCCAATCGCCTGCACTTGGCAAAAAAGCACCGAGCTGGGCAAACAGACAGCCGAACGGATGGTCTGCCTTATTTACAGACACGACTCACGCAGAGTTCACATGGTCTATGCCAGTTGGCCCCGGTCTGAGGTGTAGCTTTCAGGTTGTCGAATCTGAATGGCAGATCTCGTCTCCGGCTGCTATCCAATTCACCATCATATCATACACCCTTAAATGCCATCTCCGGGACCATCAGCCCCCCTCTCCCAGGTGTCCCGTGATAATGATGGGCGGAACCCCCATTCCCCAAAAAAGCACACGCCCCCAGTTTTCCGCGTTCGACCCCTCCTCAATCACCCATCCCACGTTCTAGCGCACGCCTTCAAAAAGCGACCGGGGCAGGGGGGTTCGCCGCCCTGGGTATGGCATTGGGACTCCCATCCGCTTAATTTACGCCAGCACCTCCAGTCTCCGATGAGCCGGCCACTTATCCGCACACCTCCACTACCTCCACTAGACAATCCCCCTTCCTGAGTCGAGTTAGAACACGCCTCCTCCTATTCGACCTCTTGCGCTTCCTTTTCACATCCTTCTACCTCCCCCGATCGTCTAAGCACCATCGCATTCGAGTTCAACAAACGTAATTTCCTGCGATTTGCCAATCTGGCGCTGTCGATAGAGGGCCCAACTAACGTCGAGAACACAGGTCGCCCTACCGATCACAGTCTTTGTCCGCAACCCCCCCCCTCCGAGTTTCATTCGAGGCCGACCATAAAGAACAGAAATCCAGTTTTCTTTCTTTGCGAAGGGAGGAGTGCCGATCCCATGCTCCCCTCGGCTCCGGCTGGATCCTGTGCACACCTATGAGGAATACTTTTGCGCAATTGTTGGAGACAGGATCGAGGGTATCTTGGACAACCGTCCATTGATCACCGGGGCTTCTCGTTTTCCAAAATGGCCGTTGTTCTCTCCTCGGAGGAGAATATCTATTTCTCGCAGTCGTCGCTGCGCCGGTCTCATTCACAACCCAAATTTGGCACGAAGCGCACAGGATTTCATACCTCTGCGTCGGCCTCTCGAATAAGCGACGTCTACCCGGAGTCCTCGAGGGGATACGCTGGCTCAGCCTCCTCTTCGGCGCCGTCGTCTCCTGTTGCTGTCCATACAGAGTCTGCTGGCCTGTCTTGTTCCCCCACGCTGGCCAACAATTTTTCACTAGAGCCGGATTGTGACGGCGTCGATCATCTGGGAACTGCACCAACAGTACATATTGTACTGCCACAGTACGAGGACACGGATTATTTTAACCACATAGAAGACCTGGAGCCTCCACCGAGTCCGCGAAATGGGCACTCCTATACTGCCTCTCCCAACGAACACGACGTCTCTACCGGTACTTCGAGGCCAGGGTCTCCAGAGCTTTCTGAGAGGGCCGAGGATGACATCGCAATCAGGGCACTGCCTTCTCGACATGTTGACTATCTCTCCCACAATTGGCGGGAGGAGGATATCTGGTCGTCGTGGAAGCACATCGTTTCCAGGAGAGGCGACTACAGCAACTCAGCCCGGCTCGAAAATGCTTCTTGGAGAACGTGGATGAAATCGAAAAACAAGCTGAGCACCGTGTCCCCCGAGACGCTTAACTGGTTAGTTCACCCAAGGTTTCGACCAAGTCCAACCTTCTAATTTTGGGCAGGCTGAAAGACTGTGACGTGACGTGGCTGTATGGCCCATTACAAACAGGTACCGCAAACCTACACCCTATTCACACGGACTCGAACAGCAGGAGGCTATCGAAATCTGGCTCGTTCGTCAAAAAGCCGATCTTAAAAAAGAGAAGCATGTCGGAGATAATGCTTCAGAGGTCATTGTCCACTTCCTCGCTGGTCAAGCAGGCAGCCGCCGCCGTGCAGGCCCAGCAAAAAGAAGGACTGAAAAGAATAGGCAGGCGGCCGGGTCTTGAGCGAGCCACTACCGACTACGTCGCTTTCCCATTTTCCTCACGCGGCATCAGCCATGATAACACCAGCCTCTTTCCTTCCGCAATATCATCCGGCTTCATCTCTCCAAGTAGCGAGAAGAAGCACATACACTTTAACGAGCAGGTTGCCCAGTGCATTGCTGTCGATATCAAGGGCGACGATGAAGATGAGGAGGTGGAGACACTTGACTTTGGCAGTGATTCCGATGACGGCGCCATCATGATGAAGCAGACCAAGACAAAAAAAAGGCGACCGCTGCTGAAAAAATACAAGAGCATCAGCGTCAATAGCGAGAGCAAAACGATCGCCATGCTACCGTCTACTACCCTGAAGTACCGAGAAGACACGCCCGAGCCAACCGAGACAGCGATGAAGCACAGTGTGTTTAGAAGCCCGCTAATTTCGCCTTCACCCTCTCAAGAAACTTTGCGGCCGTCAAAGAAATCTGGAAAGCTTTTTATCTCGAGCGATGATGAGGACGACGAGGACGAAGACGATGATGAGGAATCGGATGATATTCCCCAGGACCGATCAACCCCCATCAACTTGAACGAAGGGGGCGCGTTTGGACTTCAGCGCTCGGCATCGTCAAGCAGTCTTGCGGCTGAGATGGCCGGAATGCCAGCTGGAATGCGAAGGACAGAGTCCGGAATGTTCATGCCGTTCGAGGGGGACGAATCGGGCGGTACTAGCGAAGGCCTCTTGGGTCGCGTCATTGATACGGTAAATACGGCCCGGGATATCGCCCACGTTATCTGGAACGTGGGGTGGAGGAAGTAATTTTTTTTGGCAGAGCATTTCTTGTTAACCAACTTTTGTTTTTCCAGAAGGAAGTTGCTCTCAAGAATACCCATCGATTTCGGCTCGGCTCCAGCTCTCAGAGCCTTTCAAGAGGTGTACGATAAGGTGTGGGTACTTGCATTTGAGCCAGGAGATAAAGATCGGGGCCCTTGTGCCGAGCAGGGCGATTTTCTCGCTCTGGGATGGTCTAAGCCGGGCGTCCCAACGAATTTAGTTACGACAGAAAGTACGCATTGGCTGGGGTGTTTGAGCAGGCGTGCATTTCGGACTTCGGGTTTGGCTTTCGCAGGCATTGGGGGATTCAGGACGACCTGAGCGGATTCAGCGTCGATACACACCGTTCATTTTCATTTCTCAACCTGTCGTCTTTCCCAGAATCCCCAATAGCGATCTAGAGCTTCTTTCCTCTGTCCGACGAACGTCGTATACTCCGCAAGTCTTTGTGGGCTATCTGGTCAGCTGTTCGGGGTTCTTGGGGGTTAGACAAGCAACATAAAATGACGGAAGGGGGGCACGCGGAGAGAGAAAAAAGCTATTCTGGATATCCATTTGAGGAGTTGTTAACCACCACTATGGGTAGGATCATCTAGGGTGGGCGTTAAAAGGCAAATGGCGGGTGAGGCTCTGTGAAGTTGCCCTTCAGCCGTTTCAAGTGTCACTGTTTGTATTCTTTTTGGGTGTCTGGGACAGGCGGGGAGGCAAAATGGGGCCACATCGTGAAGTTAGATGCTTTTACGACAGGCAGACGCGTGATAAAAACAACATGCGCATGATTCGCATTTATTACTACTGGGGTTGTTTCTTTAACCATGTGCTAAGTGAATATGTCTTGCTTGAGAGCAGCATCAAAAACCGATGAGGCATCCGATCAGGCGATCAGGCGGAATGAATTCACACCTGAGGCGGAAACAAGTTTGGTATAAAAAAAGTGGGTCCTTGCCTAACTGATTAAATAGCTATGTGCTTGAACGCGTTGCATGAGCTGCCTGAGCTCCAGCTGCAGCGTAAGGTACCGAGCATCTCATCATCAGCGCAAATCATCTCCCGTCAACCACACTCTCCAGCGTAACACCTACATCGGATCCGAATCGAATCCAGTCGCTCTCGTAGGTCAAGGAGCGTCTCGTCGATTGCCCACCACCATTTTCTCTTCGCCACCAAACGACCAAACCCGCAGACATGGATACACTGGTTGCGCGGTACAGCCGCCCGGCCTACTATGAGAACGAGCTCTTCTCAGAGCAGGAGCAGCAAGACCTTCTCGATGCCGTTCCCAGTTTCTCGCTCAAGTTTGCCATGCCGCCAGTAGCCCACGTTCGTGCTGCCGCTCTTTCCCCCGCGCTGTGGACTATGTGAACTAATCGGGACCTGTTGACAGCCCTCCGCCTGGCTCCGCGCCGCTTCCGACGACCGCTCCAACCCGTCGTGCCCGATCAAGATTGCGCACGGCACGACAACGCTCGCTTTCCGCTTCCAGGGCGGCATCATCGTGGCTACGGACTCGCGGGCGACGGCGGGCAACTGGATCGCCAGTCAGACTGTCAAGAAGGTCATTGAGATCAACAGCGACCTGCTCGGCACCATGGCGGGCGGCGCTGCCGACTGCCAGTACTGGCTGGCGTGGCTCGGCATGCAATGCCGTCTGCACGAGCTCCGGCACAAGAGACGCATCAGCGTGGCGGCTGCTTCCAAGATTTTGGCGAACCTGGTGTACCAGTACAAGGGCAAGGGCCTGTCGATGGGCACCATGTGTGCGGGCGTGACCAAGGAGGAGGGCCCGGCGTTGTACTATATTGACTCGGACGGCACCCGGCTGGCAGGCAACTTGTTCTGTGTCGGCTCCGGCCAGACATTCGCCTACGGCGTGCTCGATGCCGAATACCGCTACGACTTATCGGTCGAGGATGCTCTCGAGCTCGGCAGCCGCAGCATTTTGGCCGCTACTCACCGCGACGCCTACTCGGGCGGTTTCATCAATCTCTACCACGTCAAGGAGTCAGGCTGGGAAAGGCACGGTTTCAACGACACAAATCCCATCTTCTGGAAGACCAAGCTAGAGAAGGGCGAGTTCAGCAACGTCACAAGCGATTTGTCGGAGCGGGTTTAGATGAGGAGAAGGGAAGACGGGAACTTGTAAGCATTGTCTTGATAAAGCTATTTTCGCGGGCGTCGGTCAGGAGGAATCCAGGGAAGAAAGGCAACGCTGCGTGCCTGTACAACAGAGCATCTAAACCGAAGTTGCATGTAGTTTGCGCTGCTCTCTCTCTATCTCTCTATCCGTACTTATATGGTAAAGTGAATGTAATGTACACGGCCTTGGCTCTGCTGGCCTCTCTATACGGTACAGTTTTACAAATATCGTACACATCATATCATACATCTCCTATCACTCGGCCGTATCTTGAAATTGCAACTATCCACCCCCAATATCCCCCCATCCTCATGCGTAGGATCAACCGACCACTTCTTGATAGCGCAAACATCCAAGCCAGACTCATACCCGGCCTCCCACATCTCAATACCAGTCCACGCAATCATAGCCGCATTGTCCGTACACAGCTCCACCGGCGGGGCCACAATCCTGACATGCCCAAACCCGCGCACATCAAGTATACTTCGTATTACATGACGCATGAACCGGTTGCTAGCCACCCCGCCCGACAGGACCAACGTAAGCACTATCTCTCCTTGCCCTCCCTGCTTTTTCCGCATCTCCTTCTCCTGCAACTTGAGATCCCCCAGTGCAAAGATGATGCGCGTGGCGAGATGCTCAAATGCCAGGCGCATGGTTGCGATGGCGAGCGCACGGCGTTCCTCGATGTCCAGCTCCTCGCCGGCGAGGAGTCGGGCTTCAATGATGCGCTGGACTTGGCTTCCTAGCCCGCTGAAGCAGTATTCCATTGCGCGACGGTTGGCCAGGGGAGGTGTGAGGGTCCAGCCGTGGGAAGACGTGAAGGTGGCGATTTCGTCGCGCCGGCTGGGAGGGGGCGTGTAACCGTAGTCGTAGGTGTTGGAGGGGGAGTTCGATGGGTTTCCCTCGCCGCCGTCGTCATGGAGGGAGCCCGGGAAGGCAAACTCCTCGAGCGCGGGGCCGTAGCTTACGCTCGAGGATGCGGCGAGGGTCGAGGGCGTGAGGATGAGGCGGGCCGTGGCGTCGAGCATGTTTCCTATGGCGAGAGGGGAACTGTTGGCGAGGATCGAGTGCGAGGTCACAGAGCGTGAGAGCACGAGTTGCGTGTGGCCGCCGGAGACGAGGAGGGTGAGGAAGGGGAAGGCCGGCGTGGGTGGATGTTGAGGGGGTGTGGTGCCGCTTGCCGTCGGGGTAGAGGAAGGGGAAGAGGAAGGCCAGGGGCGCTGGAGTGCGTTGACCAGGCGCGGGGTGAGGGCGTGGGCCTGCATGTGGTGGACGGCGAGCAGCGGTACCTTCCAGGCGACGGCGAGGCCCTTGGCGACGTTGATGCCGACGGCCAGGTTCGTCGACATGCCGGGGCCGCGGGTGACGCTGATGAAGTCGGGCAACCGGTGACCGAACCTCCCATCGCCCGTCCCATCCGAGGGTAGCGCCCGGATAGCTTCCTCCACAAGCCCCGGGAGGGTCGCCGTGTGGCTCAGTATGGCCAAGCCCGGGTGCACGCCGCCGAAGGCAGTGTTGTCTGACGTGACTTTTCTGTTGAAAAGCAGTCGCGCCGCCGCGCCCGATTTCTCCACCACCGCAACGCATGTGTCATCGCATGATGTCTCAATAGCGAGCGTCAAGAGCGAGCGGCGGCCACTTGACCGCGATATTGTCGTGTTGAACCTAGGGTTGTGAAAAAAACCGACTGGCGAGCACCTGGCAGGTGCTGTCCGTAGAGCACCAAGGAACAGCTGGCCTGTCATGCTTCCGCATGCCCCATCAGTACAAATAAATAAATCACGTTGTGCCCCGAATCCTCTTGACCACGGTCATGTGTGTTTTCATCGTCAGTGAAGCATTTTAATGTAATCCATGTGTTGCTGTTAAGGTTTCCGTTTTCTACTGTGGTGTGGAGGGTAAAGTAAACACTCCCAGGCAGGTAGAGCAGGGGTTTGAGCCGGGCGTGCACAGGGCAGAGAGCTGCCTGTGAGGCCGGAAAAACCTCTGGTGGGGCAGTTAAAAGATACCTAACAGTGAGGGTTTTCTTTTTGCTCCAAACCACAGTAAGTAGTCGGCAGCACTTAGTATGGCCACAGCATTTATTAATTATAATTTAACATATAAACTTATATTTCATTATGTATTCCTAATATCTTATATATTAATTATTAAATCATATAGTTAACTTTTAATAATAAATATTTTTATTTTTTTATCCTTCATCTAATTTTACTTTTCCTCCTTCTCCTATTATTTCTTTTAACTTTAAATTTAAATATTTGAATTATTAATAAAAATGCTATATTCAAGAATCAATATGTCATATAATATTATATAATATAACTTATTAAACCTTTTAATATTAATATTTAAATGATAGATTAATTTATAAATCTTTTAAATTAATTAATAACTTTTTTATTCTATTACATTAAGAATATTTAAGATTTATAAAGTAAGAGTAAGAGTTAGTGTTTAAATAAATAATATGTAGATAATAAAAGTGTGTTTGTTTTAAAAATTCCAAAAATGCTATATCTAATGGGATTTAATAAGTAATAAGAACTTTAATTTTATAATATTTACTTTTAAAGGATAAGTTAAGTAAACTATTACTTAACAGATTTATATAACAGATTCTTTAACAAGACATTATAGAAGAGACTGTATAAGACTTAATATAGAATTTAATATAATACTTGTTGAACTTTAGAAACCTATAGGCCTGTAGTACAGAGCTGCAGCTTAGAGAAAGAAGTGCAGTACTGGTCTAAGCCAACTACAGCGCTGTAAGCGCTGTTGGAAGCAAAAAAAGTCCTGTATTACAGGGTAGTGCCACTGTAAGAAAGGTTGCTACAGTGAATCTTAATACTATAGAACAAGAGGATCTGGAAGGCAGTGCCTTGTGCAATGACTGGAAAGGAATAAAATTGCTTGCTTGACTAGAATTAGATATAAGAGAAGAGAGGGCCTGTTATAGGCTGTGGGAGGCTCTGGAGGAATTCCAGTGCCTTTTGTAAAGTGAAACTAACTAATACAATAATGAAATAATACTGTTCTGATCATTCTATGTGGTTCTGTTGACGTAGTGGCTGACGTGGCCACTGTAATATTCTAGTTGATTCTGTGGGGCAGTAGCCCTACTAGATTCAGGAGGTTCCATCCCCTGAATTCCAGAAAGTTTAGCTAGTGGTTTCAGGGTACATAACTATACTACAGGGTATCCGGTACAGGGTACTCAATGGCTAGAAATTAACAATACTTAATTATAATGATTTAAAGGCTTATAAATGTTATTATAATAATATATATAGCCGTAACGTATATATCTGTAAGTTACGTACTCTTTAATAATGTAAAACACTTAAAACTGGTTAAGTTAAATATATGGGTATAAGAATTAAGAGTCTGAATAGAAGCCTCTTACTTCTAGTCTTCCTTTTTTAATTACATATTTATTATAACTGTAATGCTTTTAATCTCGCAATATAATTAACTAATTAATACTAAACCCTTTACCATACAAGGCTTGAAAGTGAGAATATCTTATAAGCTCTTATGTATTAACTTAATTACTAATAATCTAACATAATTAATCTTAATAATAAAGTACTAGGCTTTTATCTATTAGAATAAAATAATACTAATAATTATATTACAACCTGCACCTAGTGCAGACTTGAAGGACTGGTCAGGTTAAGATAAAGTGTATAGCAGGATACTAAAGATTAAGGAGCGTTCTAAAGATATCTTATTAAGCTAGCACTTTTAAATAAGAGTATAATGTTATTATAAGTTATTATTATTCTAATATATAAAGGTGAGTTTAATAATAAGATATAAATAAATAATATAATATTAATATAAGAAGCTAAAGTCTCTTATAGTTATTAAAATTTATTTGTCTTACATTATAGAAGCTAAAAGCTCCGCTCGCGAGGGCAAGCAGTCTCTCTACTGCTAACTGTCAATTATCTATATTAATTATTTACTAAAGCATCTTATACTTTACTTTATTTTATATTATAGAGTATCTAAAGTAGTAAAGTGTATTTACTTTATTTATTTTATTACTTCAAGACGCAGTAATTAAAGTTATAGAATGTATAATATGACTTTATAATATAATTTTCATAGACATGTAGCTAGAAGCCACGTGACTAGTCACGCAGCCTATGAAGCGCCTTTGTAAGAGGCTCTCCAGGCATGGAGAGACTCAAAGGTCTCTTGATTATCAATCCATTACATTACTACACTATAACTATCGCTCCAGACCCCAGAACTTGTCAGAAAGAAGGGGGTTCTGGCCAGAGGCTAGAACTGTCAGAAAGAAGAGTCTAGAAACTACCAGAATAATAGATTTGTAACCATTGCTACAGACGCGCAATTGTAGCTGCGCGGCTTTGTCATACGGCTTGCTACTATTCACAGCTATAAGGAAGGTTCTCTAGCTGAGCCATAGAACCAAACAAGCAATACAATCACGCAGTTGCAACCCCTTCAATTCCACAAAATCCAGAGTGCAGTGCTTCCAATAGAACTACTGTGCCATACACTCTGTCCGGCCCCCACGGCTAGACTCCAGAGCTCCATAGCCCCTACAGGCCGCTGGCCTGCATCATGCATACTGTATAGCCCTGCTCTGGGCACGGCCTATCTAGTTACAACAATAATATTATTAACTTTTTACTATATTATTTACTTAAAGAAACCTTTAGATTATACTAGCTTAATTAGTAGTTTATAAAGTTGTTACATAATTCTTATCTTTTACAGATCTTTTTTTATAAAGAACTTACCTTCTTCTATAACTCTTTCCTTTTCTTATAATTATATTTACCAATAGAATCTGTAAATAGTTAAAAAAAAGTCTTATCTCTCCTTTATTAACTATTGTTATAAAAGCGCGCCTTTTATTCTAACTTTTAAAATTATAATATTAGCTAGTTACTTTTGTAGACCCATTTTCAGACACGTGTGGCTTTACACCCTTTCAGCGACACTGATTGGCGTGATCCGTTGGGTGGGGCGGCGGGCGAGATGGGTGGGTGGAGGGGGTGCAGCCGGCGCGATAGGTGCTGCGAAGACAAGGGTTGCGACGTCGATGCATTCAGCAGGCGACGCGGGGGAGGAAGCTGCGCTCCAAGAAATCAAGGAGCCGGTCAAATGCCAACGTCGTGCGGTGATTAGGGCGACGTCATGGCGGCATCGCACGAGGGCGACAGCGATGACCGACGATGAAGAGGCTGGCGGTTGACAGAGATACGAGCGATAACGATAAGAGATAAGCGATAAGCATTCCCGAGCGAACTCGCAAACCCGGCCGGGGCAGATTCCGCGCGCTAGCCTGTGCCTCCGACTTGCTGAGGACGATGCGGACCGATACCGCGCTGAGATTGAATCCAAGCCCAGCCAACGGGGCACAAGTGGCAGCGCGGACAACGCCAATCAACCGCACCCGCGCCGAGATGATGCAGAAAACGGTGCTGCGACTCGAAGCAATGCATACATTAATTACAGCAGGAGCCGGGAAACATGACAGAAACATCGTTTAGCAGAAGGATTCATATGTATACGCACAGACACGCCGGAATGGTGAAGCTCGAAATTCTCCTTCGCTATCCCACCCCATCTTGTTGCTCCAACTTCCCATGCTACGCTCAAATCTTAGGCCCTTGCTCCAACTTTGTCGTGGTACCTATGCTATTTCTAGAGAACCCGTTCATCGCTCGGCTCTGATTATGTGTGTCAGTAAAATAATCTTGAGGATGAATATGCTGGTTACGTATTGCTAGCGACAAGCTCACGGCCTCCCAACACCTAACCGGTGAGGCCTGTGGCGAGAAATGGGAGGGCCAAGGTGGTAGCAGATCGTATTATTGCCGTTTTAGCTGCCGTTGTAGCTGCTGTTCTGACTGTTGCAGCTTCCGCGTCCGCCTTAATCAACTCAATATAGGACTTTGTGAGAGTATTCTCATTGGCAACGATAACGTTGTCGGCCTAGAGCCTGACCTTCATCGCGCTGTACTTGGTGCGTAAGACAAAGTTGAAATGCTTGTCTGAGGCGTCCGGCGGCTGTGCCGCGCGGGGCAAGTCTGGATTTAAATTAGAAAAATCTGTAGAAAAGTAAGAAATTGAAGCTACTTACAGTTCTTGCTCAACGTCTTGATGATTGAGGCGACCATTTTGTCTTGTTCTTTCGTGATGCCAAGGAGAGGGTGCTTCGGCTGGGGTGAGATTAGGGGAGGAAGAGAGGAGGAAGGAGCCATGGTGAGATTTTGCACTGCCGCCAACAATCTCGCTCGGTCTCAGTTAACGTGGGGCCAATTAATGCGGGTCACGCCAAAAGGACTGATGTGGCGATGGCAAGGTGATCTCGGGCGTGGTGTTGCGGGGGGAAACGAACAAGAACATTCACTGGTGCACGGACCACGATTTACTCGACTCACACAAAGACGCTTGCCACCAACTCTCCTGGAGGGTCTTGAACAAGGACAGTTGAAATACAAGCCTAAATGGCATTCTCAGTTTTGCAAAGTATCTATAAAATATGTTTTTCGTCTCCCAGCCGAACAAGCCAGCTTCATGGAGCTCCCGCTTCGCCAAAACTCCGCCCCATGCATCAATGATAAATGTGTGAACAAATGAAATAGATGCGGTCAGCTCCGCAGGAACATCCGCTCTCTCTCACTCTACTCAATTATCTAAGTCCCATGCTCCCCCTCTCTCCCTTTGTGTGTTTCATGGTCCCCGGGTCTGCCCATTGACGCCCACAAAATTGGTGTACTCGCACTTACACCCACCAGTGCCTCCGTCCATCCCTCCAAAGCTGGGGTTGAAAGACCTGAGAGGGTTGATCAGATCTCCCGCCGTGTTCATGTCGTTGGCGACGAGCTTGACGTCGTTCAGCAGGATACGCTGGCGCTCATCCACATGGCGGACAAACGCAAACTTCTTCAGGGGCTCGCCGCCGTGTGTATCGAGAGTGATCGTGATCGGGTATGGGAAGGTGCCCGGTCGTGTGGTATTACTTGCGGGCCGCGTGCTGTCGGTCAGCAGACTCGTCGTGTTCGACCTGCGCGTCCAGATCTCCACCTTGTACCGCACCGACAGCCATGTTATCACAAAGTTTGCTTCTGTCCTGAGCGCGCCGCCATTCAAGTCGGCCGGCACCGGCCCCGCAGCCGCCGTATTCTTGTCTAGCGGGATGATAGATTTGAGGTATGTCGTTTTGTTGAAGTACGTGTAGAATCCGTAGCGTTCCGTCGGCAAGCCGCGGTCGTACAGCCGAACCGGCTGTTGCGTTGGGAAAGTAAGGAGCACAGCCGGCGCGCCGGTCCCATCCGCGCCGACATCTGGAGGTGGCAGAAGACTCGGCAGGGGCACTCCGCCCAAAGTCAAGTTACTAACCGTGCTGGGAGCGTTGGTTTGGCGGCCCAGAACGTGGCGGCTCAGGACGTTTGGCCCAGCCGAGCTGTCAAGCGATTGCAGCACGCTGATGTAGAATGGCGTCGGCTCCCCACCCTTGTCCCTGGATGCGACGCCGTCCGTTGTATTCCCCAGGAAGAACATCTCCTTGAAGCTTGGAGGGGCAGGGTTTGGTCTGAATCCTGGGCCGGCCTCTTGTCGCCGTGTGTGTTCTAGGAAAGAAACAGCACCAGCGGGTCCACCACGAGCTTTCAGCGACTGCCGTGTCGGTACTGGGGGGTCTTCTGCAGGGGTATTCCACAGTTGTCTCGTACTGTTGTCGAACTGGATCTGGAGGATGAAGCTGGGCTGGTCGGTACCGTAGGGGGCAGCCTTGGAGGCTTCTTCTTTCGGCAATGAGCAGCTCCACATTGTTGGGGGCGTAATACAAGAAGATTTTGTTTCCGACTGGGTGCCAACCACGGCGGATATTCCTGTGGGCATAGGCGGGAAGTTTGTGAGGTTGAGGAATTGCGAAGGAGACGCTGCCCCTGCTGGATTGCCACGGAACACTGTCAGAGGGAGAGTGATTGCCAGCACGATCAGAACGATGATCATGGCAGCAATGCACAAACAGATGCGTCTGCGTTTTCTTCCCTCCCGCCCTGGCCTACCAAAGCAGGCAGTAGTTGGAATACACGCACGACCGCTCCAAAACCTCCCGGCCTTCCAGGCGACAGCATCCTCTTTCTCATACCGGCGACGCCTACGCTCGGCTTTCTGTCTGGGGCCCCTGCCATCTGCCGAGGGAAGACCCTCGCCGGGAAGAAAGGAGCCAAGGGGTCGGTCCGGCATCCATGCTTGGCGGGGGGGTTGTGTATCGACTGGTGGCGGCGTCAAGGGAACGTTTCGGAGCCCGATGGCACCCTGCGATGTCATGGTTCTCGACAGCCCCGGAGATACCGGGCCAGGGGAGGGCGGATACATTTGGTTGCGACTTGGGTGGCCAGGGGGTAAGACAACTCGGTAGCGGACAGTATGCTTTTGTGACGGAGGCGAGTATGGAGGCGGAAGCTCGGCGGGTGTCCTCTGGCTCTCTTCCTCTTCCAATGTTGGGTTTTTTCCTGCTCGTACTCGCGCCTGGGGCGGCGTCTCCATCGACTCTGGCGACGCAGTTATTGGTGGGGAGGCAGACTGGACGACGATTCGGGGGGGTCGTTGTAATTTCGTGGCGCTGCGGGTTTGGTTTGCGATGTCGATGTCGACTCTCTTTTCGGAGATTTTGCCTTTTTGTTCATCGATCGTGGGGTGTGGTTCCGGGGGCGTAATTTTTACCACCGGAGAAAGGCCAGCCTTCTTGGTGAAGTTGGATTTCTTTATGGGAGAAGCGGCTTTCACTCCCGGGGAAGTGAATTTATACTTGGGGGAGGTCGGCGTCGTTTTGCTGTCAGCGTCCCTCCACCAGCCACTTGACTCCTTCGTCTCAGCACCCTGAGGTGTGGTTGGTGTCCTTGTAAAAGGTGTGATAACTTGATCCCACCAACCTTGTGACCTGGAGCTTGTGGTGGTGCCTGACCGCTGTCGACCCTTTGGCCTGAAAGACCTCCGAGCTGTGCCCCCTGGGCTTCCGTCTTCTTCAAATAAGGTTACCGGGGTTAATGTGTCATCCTCGTCATCGCTCAGGAAGATCGTGGTTCTCCTAGTATCTCGCTTTGCCTTTTTGGATTTCCGCGGTGAATCACCTTCCTCGTCGGTGAGGATGACAGTGGATGCTTGTGTGTTCCGGTAAGCCTTGGGCACTGATGGGACGGCAGGCACGCGATTTGCGCTGGAGCCCTCCGCCGCGTTCGCTCTCTGGGATGCCCGTGCATCGTCGCTGTCCGGGGACCAGGCGGAGGCAAGTGCTTTGGGAGGCACAGTGCCGGTCGGTCCACCACCAAAATAACGTGAAAACCCCATTGGGCTTTCCACAACGGCTGTTTGCGGGCTGATGACGACGTTGGAGTCGGATGGCATGGCAAAGCCAATCATGATAGGCCCACCACTAGGTGACAGGTCTTCACGACGTTGGGGTTCAACCTCTAACCTGTCGGGCGTCTTCATCTTGGTGCTTTGCCCTGCCTTCTTCTTGAACCACCCGAACGTGCTGCCCGACTCATGAGCTGCCGGCGCTCCCTCCAAGGCGCTGAGAGCAGCTGCGTCAACGAACCTGCCCGTCCTGCTCACCCTGTTCTCGCCGTTTCTCATTTGTTGGGCGATGTGCTGCTGTTGGCGAAACTTTGACATGTCAGTGACCAGACTAATGCCGGCCCTAGCATTCTGGGCCTTTTGCCTCTGGCGAGACCTGGGACGAATCGGCCTCTCAACAGACAGTCGAGAGGCGAACGTAGATCTCCGAGGGGATGGTCGTTTTAACTGTAGACCGAGGCTCAAGAGGGGGCCATCCCCAGCGTTGAGGGGCGTCAAGGGCTCATCGTCGTCCTCCCAATCCTCCCATTCCTCTGCTGTCCTCCCAAGTGGCGGGTTGAGTGGACCGCTGTGAAGCGTCCTTGAAGCGGTGTCCATCGTGCCTTTGTCACGTAATGGCGACTGACGGTTCCGGGATGGTGCTTGGTGTTGTTCGGTGTTCGAATCAAGTTATCGTGTTCGATGTTGGGGTGCGTGTGCCATTTGCCAGCAATGAAGGGAAAAGTAGCGTTTGTAAACCGTCAAGAAGAATATTGGGTGTCGTCAGGAGCTGGGGTGATGAGCTCGAAAGACCATTAAGAGACGATATACTTTGGCGAGCAGACAAAGAACAAAGAAACGAGAAAAGTTTCCCAAAATAAGTCGTTATTGTCCCCGTGGAAGTTACGGACAAAGAACAATGGAAAAGTCACAATAGAAGCCAGCCCCTCGACGACATCACAATGGGCGCTCAAGGAGAAGAACAATACTGCTCACAAAAGGAAGGAGCTGGGAAGAAGAGTCAACGGAGAGGTAGAAACACGGCCACTTGGCCGACCCGACAGCATAGCGTCCCAGGATTCAGACTGCCAGCTCATTGCCCAATCTGTTACCCACCTTCCACCTGCCCACTAACTCCGTCATGGGATGCATCTGGATGCATCCCCGCTTGGGGCTTCTGTGCCATGAATGGCCAGTTCATTGCGGCCAGCATCTGCCCTTGTTGGCCTTGCGTGCCTGGGCGTCTCCGTTGACGAGATGTACGCGCTCTGTGGACAGAAGGCGCCCTTGGGTTTGATGGAGTGCAATGTCAAGTTCCAGGGTCAATGTGTGGAATAGGCGCTCAGCGGCAGCTTCTCGTCCAGCCATTGGCTGCTTGGGCTTACCCTGGGCTAGCTTCTAGCCGGCTATTGGCTGGCTGTCGCGGCCTCTTTGAGAGCGGCCACCAATCGACCCCGGCTCGTCGCTTCCCGCAAAATCCCGCCAAGTCCGCCAGCTCTTGGTGATGTCCCTACAGCCCGCCAAGAGAATTAGGCGCGCAAAACAACCATCGTGTAAAAATCCTACTGTTATGTACTCTTGCCTTTCCCATCCGCGCCACGGACAACGATCCTAACGCGTCTAATCCCGGTAAATCTTTTTCCCCTCCTTGGGAGTGAGGGGGGCCCTCCGTTAGGCAATAGGTCCGGTCCGAAAGGCACGGATCTGCTCCCGCATGGCTCAATTCTTGCTGGAGAGACACGGCGCATCGTGAATCATCGGTTGGGTCGGAACACCAATCCCAAACGACCAACCATGTTCAGGCCACTCACTACCAGCGGGTATTTCACCTATGGGCAAGCCTCTGAGGCACCCAGTCCGGCCCTGTGCCCATGGAATATGGTGTGGCACTGCCAGAGAACACTTGAAACGTCAACCGACAGACGGGGGGGTGCCTGTTTGTGAAAGCAAACCTGGATACTACGTGCAAACGCCGTCGCAGCCACATTACCTCACCCCCATGCCCTCGAGCCGTACAACTCTAACGGCCTTGATCCCCAAGAACGACATTGAACCGCAAGAAGAAACAATTGGAACTCGACGGGAAATGCCTTTCTCGGAGGTCGTAGCTGGGCTACAGAGTCCATGCACGACACCTGCGATGCTGTGGGATTGCCAACCGTAGCGCCGGGAATCCATCCTTCAAAGTGCACGGTTGGATGACTGCTCGAAGTGATGGCGGGGTGGATAGTGCTGTTGGTGGTGCAGTTTGCTGCAGTCATAGTCATCAGGTCGTGTCTATTCGTTCCCTCCCCTTCCTGGAATCAGTGTTCTTACATACCATGCGAGTGCCGCCTAAAACGGGGCTGTTGTCGTGGGTTGAACTACCAACTGCCGCTCCTCTTCCGCCACGGTTTGAATGCTGGGCCTCCGAGTGACGAAGAAATCGGATGTGATGCCAAGAACCCACATGCAGGGTGTGGGGAACGTCCAGGGTGAGCTGAGATGGTGGCGGGACGGCAAAGCCTCAGAAGGCGCTATTTTGGCTGGCAGCTCAGGCTGTCTGCTTGGGCAGGTGTTCATTGTACATACAGCAGGACACCAGAACACGAGCGGAGAAATCATTGCCAATACCCTCCCCAAATTTCCTATCATAAGTTCGGAGTTGCACGCCACAGATGCGGTGTTCTCGAAGTCCGAATGGACCCCCTTGCCGTCGGTCCTGACATGCCAAGACAGCCAAGCTTTTCCAGATCGTGCCAAGATTCGATGCCAAGCCGCCAAGAAATACCGGTCCGTGAACGTCATCTTCAAGATTCAAGCGACGACATCTTTTCTTAACTCGAGCTTCGCTAGTGAACAGCCTGGGTTTGGCGTCGTTTGAGATGTGGCTTAGATATGTGTACTCGTACATTGACATCACCCAATACAAATGGAAAGGGTGAGGGCGGACGACAGCATGTCGAATGAACCAGCAGTACAGGCAAGGTTTTGTATTGGCACCGCAAGTAGGTATTTGATCATCGCGATGGGGATCAGAGATAATAAGAGAACTTCTTGCCCGACCGTGGAAGCATCTTGGCAGGCGGCCAGGCTCGTCACGGAAGAAAAATGATAAAACTCGCGACAGGGCCCAACAAAACTGCGCTCAGCTCAGCAACAGGCGCATTCCTCCCCAAAGCAGCAACAATTGCATTCTTCGACAAAGCCGCCACGCATGCTCATCTCGGGCTGCGGCTCAGTGCCCTGATAATATTATTAGCCAGCACGAATGAATCATGACCCGTTCAGAATCTAAGGGTGCTGATGGTCGTGTGGCTTTGGGCTGGAGTGAGGAGGGGATTTGGAAGGGTTCAATACTTACAGGCTGCTGTGTGACAACGCCGTCAAGGGGAATAGCCTCCATAGGCTGTTGCTTCTGAGGAGCGTCGACTGAAGGCATCTTCACTTTTCTTTGTGGGACGTTGGGGCGGGTGCGAGACAGTTTTGAGATCGGTCTTGAAGGGGAGAAGGAGGCCGGAAGAGGAATTCATGACTGGAGGCTGGCGGTGCCCGACGTTTTATCATTTCAGCTCATTGCTGGACCCTCGCACCAAGGGGGAGAGCAACCGTTTCTCATTGGCGGTGCTGGACGGAGGGCGGGCAAGAGGACTCCGACGGTTCTCTCTAAGTGAGCAGTCGCCCGACCTCCTGACACAACCAATAACGTCAGCAGTCACTTGCAGCAAGCGCAACCTTCGCACAGCCGGCACGAGTGCCCATTGTGATTGTGACCGAAGATAGATACATGATTGCCTCTGACCGCTCAACCGCAGCTGGCGCGAGTGCCGCAAAGCCCAAGATAGAGCGGAAGGTGACTCCCAACAGAAGCGGCCGATTCTGTGTTAGTGCAGCGCCGGTGATCGGTTTACTGCGAGCCCGAACAACTTAAACGGAAACGGGGGCGTCCAGGTGCCAGGTACCTTCGCTGGCAGTGAGTAAGATGCCTACATCCGACACGTCTAGGGAAAGTGGGAGTGGCTTCCCAGAATCTGGCCACCACGGGCCTGCCGTGCCTTGAGACAGCGTGCGCCAGCGAAACCAATGGCATGGTCACCGTGCAGTATCGCTGTCGGGGTTCGAAAGAGGTCAAAATCCCGAATCCGCCCTGCTTACTCAGTACAGATGCCGACCGCGAAAATGATCCGTTTTGATCGGCGTTTTCCGGCGTGGTTCGGGGAAGACCAACCGACGTCATGCTTTAGGTACTGGTCAATCCCAGGATCGTGGACTGGAAGCGATCCTACTGATCCGCACCGCGGAATTGGGGCTTGGCTAAAGGTTCCCTCCAGCGGTGGGTTCAAAGGCATTCAAGATACGGCAGAGGAGCCACACCAGCAACTCCCCTGACTCCCGAACGGGTGTCATACGGCAAAAGATGGAACGGAAAATACCATGTTACGGGTTTGTATTGCTGTCAGCACGTGATGCAACTTTTCAATGGCGCGCCTTCATTTAACCAGTCGAGCATCGAGACCAAGCCAATTTGCCGCTACGGCACTCGAGGAGAGTAGGACTAAATGAATCACTGTGCTCATCTGGTGAATGCAACTCCAGGCAGAACCCCACGCAATTGCCAATGTTCCGTGCGAATAAACATGGTGTGGAAAGGCTTTGCGTTGAGAACTAAGTGACCACCACTCACCTGACCCCCACTGATAAGAGCCAACCGCCCTAGTCAAAGCACCCGTGGACACGAAGGGATTGCGTTCTAGGCCTCCAACTGTGAGAACTATCAGAAAACACTTAGGCCCGTTTCTTCAAAATGAATTAAAGCCTCAAAAGACAATGCGCTCGAGTCTATTTCTTCAAGCACAGAGAATTTCAATTCAGGGGAAGACGCTTGTTCAATACGGGGCTTGGGACTTGGAGCTTACGTGTGGCTAGGTAATCCGTATACAAGCATGAAGCCAAGAGCTTTGTGATTGCCCATGCAACGCCAAGACCCCAGTGTATCGTGTCAAATGGCACTGGCTTTTGATTGCGTGAGGGAACCTGAAGGCTAGTCCAGGGAGTGCGAGAAACGGTATTGGGTGCAGCGGTTCTTTGCTGATCAGCCACCGATCGTCCCACCATCCAACCATACTCGTCCCATCCCTTCTCTGCAATTGATACACAAGGCAAAAGGCAGACTTTCGGTCGCGTGCTCGTTGACTGCCCGTACATCATCGTTCCTGCCCCTCTCCCTGGCTGGCTCAGGCAGGCTGTAATGTCGTTTATGGCCCACATACTACTCTGCCTAGGTGTCTGCGCTCGGGTAGCTTTGACGGGAGGACACCTTTGAGGTCCCTAGTCCGGAGTGAGTGCCCCTGACAAGACGACCTAAGGACCTGGAATGGAAGGCAAGACGGCAGCAGAGAATTTTATAGGATGGATCATACCCAAGAACTTTAGCACCAGCACTATCATGCCCCCACGTGCGATGCAGGTCCTCTTTCCGCTCGAGCGGCGGCACCTCGCTGTCGCCTAGTTCTATGTTGAGCTGCGTCTGGATCATGGAAGATTGCAACTCTCCTATCTTGGATCTATGCGCCAGCCCTTGCGACCACTCATTGCACTGCAATTCAAGGGCACTCGGGCGCCGGGGAATTGCAGATTCACAAAGCGCCTGGCGTTTGGCCCTCATAAGGGATCCTTGAAATTGGGAGGGATAAGGCACATTGGCAAACTGGGGTCAATCTGGCAAAAATGCGGGACGACCTACCCGAATTTGTATCGAACAGACCGGGAAAAAAATATGATCAGTCCGGACAATCTGGATGATTTGTCCACTATGTCCCCTATTCACTGTTTCTTCCGCCTGTAAACATCCTTTCGTGTGTCCAATTTGCAATGCACCTGCTCCTACGACGTCCTCCTAGAAGGTACCCTAAGCTACGACCTCATCACCTTGCTCACCTTGCATCCGGCAGCGGCGTCGGCATCGGCAGGATCCAGACCGGGCATCCACGGTTGACATAGTCCGACCGAAGGCTCGTTTGGCGGCGCACATACACGGGCAGCCGTTTCGCCATTGATTGTGAGGCCCGAACTCCCCTGCCAGCGCAGCACCACCGACACCCCTACGGGCTCTCGGCTGCGTCAGAGAAAGACACGAGGCAGGATCGCCTTTTATTCGTTTTGCCGCCTCTGCTGCACGCTCCCGAGACGCTCAACGGGAGACTCCCCTTCGACCGTCTCCAATCCCGCCCCGCTGCAGGACACACCTCATCCAGCGTCACTCTTGCACCGTCCCTACGCAGCAGCAGCAGCAGCAGCAGACGCTAACAAGTAACCGGACGGCTCGAAAGCGCCATCTGGTTGCACCCCCGCCAATCTCCATCCTGGCGACCCTCAAGCCAAAAGGCTCGTCGTCGTCCAGCGAACGGCCGGCTTCGCAACACCACCGACGACGGTCATCGGCTGCCACGCCCCCGCCCCGATTGGAGGATCGCAAGTGGTCGGAGGCGCATCTGGGCGGCCTTCAACCCCGAGCCTCTCGACTCTCGCCTATTCCAGGTACGTGGCCATTCGTGCCACCCCGCCAAACGACCTCGTGTTGCATTCCTCCGGGTGCTAGCAGGTCCGGGGTGGAGCACCGTGGTACGAGTTCTATAGCGTCATGTTGCTGACAGAAAGCTCGGTTCTTTCGCCCCGTCCGCAGGCACTCCCGATTCCGAAATGTCTCTGTCACGCAGTCCATCCCCCGTGCCCGGTGGCGGCTGGTCGAGTCCAGGACTGAATATCAGCACAAGCGGCCGTTCGAGTCCAACGAGGGGATACCAAGGGGCGAATGGGACTCCAGTCATGTGGGAGTCTGCGAGACTGAAAAGGGCTGGCGACAGCCGCTACCCGTCCTTTTCTACACAGAATAAGGGCTTCTTCACCCGCCACATGCGTCGTCTATCGAGCAGTCTCCCCCTGTTCAGCACCAACCACGAGGAGTATCCCGAGAAGGAGAAGAAAAAACCTGCCCAAGGCCAATGGTCTACCAACGCCATTCCCTTGCTTGGGAGGTTACGAGGCATCATGGCTCGGATGGGCCGGAAGATGAAGATACGGTTGCTGGTGTTGCTACTGTTCATATTGTCCATCATCCTATTCTACACCACCCGTAAGCAGCCCCGGTCCCCAGGATGCGCCGCGATAACCCCTAGGGTACTAACGTTCTGCAGCACTCGTGTACCACTGGCGACGAACATCATGGCTAGGCGGTGGCGAGAAGTTTGTGATAATACTAGCGGCCAATGTTGGCGGCGGTGTCATGGAGTGGAAAGGTGCGCGGGAGTGGGCTATCGAGAGAGACTCGGTACGGAACAAGAAAAAATACGTGGCCAATTGGGGGTATGATCTCGAGATCGTCGACATGAGCACGAAGAAGCGGTACGCTCATGAGTGGCGTGAGAGTTGGGAAAAGGTCGACTTCATCCGCGCAAGCCTGAGGAAATATCCAAAGGCCGAATGGTAAGCATTCCCGACAGTCCAAACAAACACATAACCATTTTTCGCATGGGTCTAACTTGCTTCGGCTTCATAGGATTTGGTGGCTCGACCTCAACACATTTATCATGGAGCCATCGTACTCGCTCCAAGATCATATCTTCAACCACCTCGAGAAGCATGTCTATCGCGACATCAACCAATACAACCCCTTAAACATCACCCACCCCATAACCGCCTCGTATCTCGACGCCGAATCGCTGAGCCCCGTTGGCGACGGAAAACCCAACTCTGTCAACCTGATTCTTTCACAGGACTGCTCCGGGTTCAACCTCGGTTCCTTCTTTGTCCGCAGGAGCCCCTGGATCGATCGCTTGTTGGATGTCTGGTGGGATCCCGTGGCCTACGAGCAGAAGCATATGGAATGGGAGCACAAAGAACAGGATGCCCTCGAACAGCTGTACACATCACAGCCATGGATCCGTAAACACACGGCATTCCTCCCGCAACGGATGATTAACAGCTTCCCG
>Ga0247760_1000515_pt1 | contig 41837 bp, 48 predicted proteins | sample UWRJL171409R4_FD_179936 | JGI IMG/M metagenome (GOLD analysis project Ga0247760, IMG submission 179936) | Plant litter microbial communities from Arlington Agricultural Research Station in Wisconsin, United States - UWRJ-L171-409R-4 | ecosystem: Environmental > Terrestrial > Plant litter >... | reverse complement strand
GCATCAAGATCTGTGTGTCTAGCCGCCCCTGGAATGTGTTTGAGGAGAGCTTCGGCACTATTCTCCCGAACAAGATATATATTCACGAACTCACGCGAAAAGATATCAGGTCATATGCACATTCCGAATTGGGAGAAGAGTGGCAATGGTCTGTCTCCGGACTCGAAAGTGAGAGGCCATGGATCGTCGACCAGATTACAGAGCGCGCGGAAGGTGTATTTCTTTGGGTCTTTCTCGTTGCCCGCCAACTCAGAGACGGTCTCATAAACCATGACACCGCATCAGATCTACGAAAGAGGCTTGATGAAATACCGACAGACTTGGGGGAGTTCTTCAAGCAGATCCTCTCCTCTGTGAACACATTCTACCATGAAATGATGGCTCGGACACTACAAGTGGCCCTGGCGGCCGAGGGAGCGTTACCTACCATTGTCTATGCATTGATTGACCTTGAGTACGAGAACGAAGGATACTACATGGATGATCATCGCCATAACTGGTCCTCGCAGAAAGTTACGGACTTGACCGGTCACTTTTCCAGACGGCTCGACTCGCGGTGCCGGGGTTTGCTTGAAGTCAAAGGCAACGAAGTGTGGTTCCTCCACATAACAGTAGCAGACTTTCTGCGAACGGCAGAGATAGAGAACTTCATCGAAGGACACGTGAAACGGAAGTTCAACCCCTTTCTATCAATATTCCAGGCCTACGCGTCTTGGATAGTGCGAGACTACGTCGATATCAATAAAACCACGACCAACTGGACCAATAATACTCTCCCCGTTGCTCTAAGATACGCCGGGTATGCATTCGATGACGATCGGTCAACCCTCAGTGTCGTGTGTGATCGACTGGACAGGATGGAGTCGTCCACCCCCCTATCACTCGCCCCAACCCATCTGGCAGGCCTTTGGGCTTTACGCTTCCGGAACGCTGTATTGAAATCTGAACTCACTACATACCTATCGGTAAAGTTAACCCAACAACCTCATTATTTTGAGAGGGGGTACTGCGAGGTGTATAGACCGCCATTGCAAGAGATCCTCCTTCTCCCTTTTCAATATCCGTGGACATCGAAGAGGGCTCGTTTGCTCGAATGCCTATTATCGAACGGACATAACCCAAACCGACTGGCTGTTGGTTTGAAGATATCTCCCTGGGCTATGTATGTGGAACGGACAATACGCGCACGGGCTTTGAGGCTCGCCACGAACACCGAATCCAAAGACAGAGGATTTGCATTGGTATCGGCCTTCAAGCAGGGTGCATTATTGACGCTGCTGAACTACGGCGCTGACCCGAACCCTCCTGGGTCTGATATATTTACCCTTGAGCCTTGGGAATGCGTCTTGGTTTTTGTGTTTGACATGCGTCACCCCGGACTTGCCGACTGTGCCAACTCCGTGGCCAGCGTCTTTGACATCATGCTCTCTGCCGCAAATCCGAACAGTTTCTGTCTTTGCAGGATGGAAAATAATCGCTGGACAGAGAATGGGGAAGCGTGCAACAAGCTTCACGTCGGATCTCATATTGAAACAGAAACGCGAAGTACGTCTGCGTGGCGGTATATATGCAAAAGGTTGAAAGATATGAATGCCCGCCAAGAGAACCATGGTTTCCAGCCTCTCACGCATAGTTACTTGGGCTTGCTAGCTGAGATTTTACGCATTTACATCACCAAAGCATATCATTCATTTCCGCAGCTAGGGGACGTCGTTCCCTATCTTGAGGTCTTTCCCCTAGACCTTCGGAATTTGATTCTCAATGCCATCGGGAGTACGCATCCAGCACTCGTTGAGGGGGTGGGGATGCTCTCAGTATCCCAAAGGGGCCACACCAGGACTGCCGTCAGCAACAAGACAGTCACCCATTCCCCTCGCTCAAGTTGCCTCGTCGCAGCCTATGCTCCAAGTCCAGGACCTGCAGGCTGGCTTTATGCCCGGTCGCATGACGAACGACATGACATATGGAGGAGCAGTGAATCCATGGCAACAACAATACAACCCGTGGCAACAAGTGGCTCCTCAATGGCCATATCAGTCGGTACAAGTCAACGCTGCGGGCGTCGTGGCCAACTTGCCCCCTGTTTCCCCGTTTCTGTTCCCGGGAGCACACAGCCTTGTCCAACACCAACAGGGCTGGGCGCGCGCGCAAGCCATCGTTAATACTTACGGCTACAGTGAAAGCCGGGTTCCAGTTACAGCGTCGGACTTGGTCGTGGCCGTGGCCGAGGTCGAGGTCGAGGAGGCTTTCATCTCCCCTCTCCTGCTTACTGGACATCACAACAACCATCATACTGGCCAGCACAACCACCACCACAGCAGCTACAATGGCTAGCCCCACCTCACAGCACCGGTCCTGGTCGATCTGGACACCCTTCATATCCCACCCAAGCTTTCAATGTACAACACGATGTGAACCTTCAACACCATGGAAACTGGCAAGGCGGTAACGGATACAGATAACCATCCATGACAGAGCCTCTTCAGGAGAATGCTATCCTTTTTGCCTATCAAATGAGCTCACTATCAATCCCAGCCCTCAGACTATTATTCTCTCTCATTGTCAATCTTATTATTTCTAGAGAATGTCTCTTTATATTATGGCCTTATTCAACAGGCCCTACCCGCATCATGGGAGATCTTGACTGCATCGTGGGAGGTCTTAGCAGCATTAAAATAGGCGTCTCGAGGAGAATGATGCAGGCAAGCCTGTGAATTTCGGGATGGACGGAATACTGCACGCCTTGACCTGGGCGCGTTGTTGGCGAACTAGGTGGCTTGGGATACCTCCCCCATTATTGGCTTGAGAAAGTGGATGTGTGGCCCAAATAAACCCGCCAAACGATTTAGCTTGCAGCGTGGGATTTGCCGGCGCGGCTCGATGATGTCCTGTGCTCCTAGCACACGTGCACGGTGTTGCGCATGGAGGATCTATGTGCCAAGAAAGGTCTCTGTGGACACAGAGAGCCTCAAACACAGAACGATACAAGTTCCTTCCAATAGCCTAGTATAAATACCATCATCTCGATCACGATGAGCGTGAGGATCTTGGTTCCTTACGCAAGCAATTCGTTTGTTCACTGTGTTCTACCGTTCAGCTTATTCTGTGCGTTGTTTTCGGACAACGGCTACATTGACAAGTGTACCTATGCAACCCCTCCGAGAGTGCTTGCCTCGACATTCAGTCTTCTAATAACCGCCGGGTGGTCTTGCCTCACGACACGGCGTCACCCTGACACCACACCCGCGGCTCGTCTTGACCCAGTCAGCTGGGTGCGGGCCGTAACATTGATGTCCTCATGTGAGGCAGCATATTTTCTTTACTGGTTGTCATGACCGCTGTCAGTGTATATGATCAACGCATCATCACTGGCAACTGAATGAGCTTAGACAATACAATACTTAAATACCCCCCTCTCCTTTCTGAGCCGCGCCCATTCCCCTTCCAAACAACCAACCAGCCGCTTCTCTACCGACCCCATCGCCACCAGTCCGACCAATTTCCAACCAACAACCGTAGAATTTGCCCACACGTCCTGTCTTAGTACCAGATGGTGATAGCAACCCGGCACAAACACAATCCTATCTCCCCGTTTTGCCTCCCCGGCCCTCAAGAACCCCATCTCTCTTGCCCGCTTATCAAAGCTATACACCAACATATTCCGATCTTCAAGAAGCTTAGATGCTTCAATGCTGGCGGAGACAAACTTTAGCGCAGCCAGACCCAGAGCTGCTTGTTCCGCATACTCCGTAGAACTACCCGGTTGCAACTTCAAGATTTCATTGTGCTCCAAGTTTGATCCGCGCTCCGAGTTGCGGTGCTTGATCTCGGTGACGAGGCAGAGGGCGATGAAGATATCAATGAGTTCCTTCTTTTTTTCGGGGGGCAGGGCAAGCCACTGCTCGAATACTCTCTGCTTGGGGGTTGGTGGGTCCGTCGCTGAGCGAACAGCATGTACCGTTCCCCTGGGACGCCCCCATAGTTCCAATGTTTTGCCCCCGTTGGTGAACCGGAAACTGTCCACTGCTTGGCCTGCCTTTTTCTTGCGGACGGCAAACTTATACGCCGCCTCCTCGATGTTTCGATTCCAATTTGGCACCCACGATGGCATGCCCTTGTCGGTATCCTCGCCGCAGTGCGCCGAGTCCAGGAACGCCAATGTTTTCGTCTTGGTAGCCAGATCGGCTGCCAGCGCAGCAAAGAAGTCGGATCGACTTTTCGTCTGCAGAAGCTCGCGCATCTTGCGAGCGTCTACCGCAGCTGGCCTATTGTCCACCACGACGTACTCGGGCCGGCTGATGGTCCAGTGCATAGCAATCGACTCAAAGTAGGTCGACCAGGCCGAGTACACAAGCACAAAAACAACACTCCAGAAGGTATAGGTCGTGCCGGCGCCTATCAATTTGCCATACCGGCTGATCCCAAGCGCGATGGCGAACTTCGTGGGGCGGGAACTGATAAAGCGCACGAGATCCCTAACGGCCGTATTGCGTCCCGGGCTGGCGCCCACGGCGATCCCCAGCACGGCGAAGAATCGATCCCGGTCTTCGCAGCACTTGAACTGTCCGGCGGTTCGGAGGAGTATTCGTTGCAGTCGAGCGCCAAAGTCTTGCTCGCGAAAGGGGACTTCGTTGTCGGTCCCACCAAGCAGGGCGAAGAAACCATCGACGGCAGGCCCCGTAAGTCGTTGTATGGACTTTTCGTGGTCGGGTTGGTCCTCCAAATTAGAATAGCTAAACGCGTTGGCCACGATGCGAAACTTCTCGGCAGATTGAGAGCCCTGCACCATCTCGCTGTCGCTGCGGTACCGAGTGCGTATCAAGCAGTGGGCGGACCAAAAGTGCCCCAGCTCACAAAAATTGTGACCGCACTGCATCATAACGGGCCCCGTTGCGAGCGCCACTTCCTGAATCACCCACAGCCGCTCCCACCAGCCGCGGTCGTGGATATGTCGTAGTCCGGGACGTGCATCGGGATATTTGGTTTCGTGTTTGCGTAGGAAATACGAGGGAACCGTGAGCCGCCATCCACTGGCCGACCAAATGAAGTCATACGCAACTCGGATCTGTCGTCGATGTGCGCACTCGCCGCCTTCGGTGCAGTCCGAGCCGTCATGAGGCTCACGGTTGCCATGATAACCCCCTAGCCAAACCACGACTGGCGACGCGTTGGCATACACCCAGTCCATGCGGCTGATTTGCGCCTCCTTTTCTTCGTCGTCGTCCTGGTTGATGCAAAGGGCATCAACCCAGAGAGTCACGGCTCGGTCTTGTTTCCGGAGATAACGCAGCGCCAGCTCGAGGTTCGTCGTTACTTCTAATGGCTGGAATGTAAGCGGCTCATGGTCCTCGACGCGAAAGTCGGACACCAAGGTCCAGAGTTTTGTTCGTGCGATCTCGACGACGAGATCCCGGGCTCTGCGGAGAAGAGAGACTGGCGCGGAGCCGCATATCATGCTCAATGCGAGGTAACATGCCTCCCGAGAGGTAAAGCTAGAGGTTGAGCTTGGAAGAAGGCTTGTTAGGGCGGTGTACCAGAGGGCGGTGCCGATGCACCACGAGAGGACCTGGATGGCCTTTTCGTGTTTTGCTGCAAAGGATTTGGCGCGCCCAGGGGTCGTATCGGTCAGCGAAGATGACGCTGGTTTCCGTTTGGCCTGGAGAGGAGCCGGCGGGCCGAGATGGGCGATGCGAATGGGTTTCGTGATGGACGCGTCACCCCATTGGTACGACAGGGCTTTGAAGCGCGTCTTGAGAGTGCATGACCGCGCCTCCAGGACGCAATGGATGTCATCGTCAAAGGCTCCGGGCAGGACATGCACGACGCGAAATTCAGATGTGGAAATGGATTTGTAGAGGGCGGGAAGTGATGGGGCCATTTGGCTGGTTTATCTAGCAGGAGGGTTTGCGGGATTTGGATTTCCGACGGGCAGACAGCATGGAACGACGTGGACGCCACGAGCACGGACTATCTGTCATGCCTGCCTGCCTATTCAGACCATGCAGGCCCGAGGGGGCTTCACAACATGTGGCCAAGATACGCTAAACGCGTACTAAAGGGGATAGGTGGGGATATTCGCTGAGAAAATCATGCTTGAATTTTACCTGTATTTTCATATATTTATACGTGTTCGGATGTACTTCGACATGTTTAGATCTATTTACAATAAAAGACTCAAGTGGATTATTGACTAGATAGAAGCCTAATCGTTTTCTACGCTCATCACCAATCTTCCGCGGGCCAGTGCCAGTCCTCCCCCTCCGCATTTGGTGCCCCCTTCAGCGCGGCCAGTACCGGATCATCAAGCTTTGGCCGGTACAAGTTTGGCCTCGTAAAGTCTTCGGAGTCGGTCCCCTCAAGCGCGTGTTTCACTTCTCTAGATGTTGGGCGATATAGTTGATCGGGGTGACCTGCGCCGCGGAAAATCCTTTGCAACCACAGGTCATTCGCCTCAGCAGCGGATAGAAGATGCTCAGCTTTGGCCCAATGCGTCGCCCATTTGGAATGGCTGCCTTGCTCAAAGCCACCAAAATTCTTCCAGATAGTCAAGATCAGCACCCGTCCAACGCCGTCAATCTCCTGTACGCCGAGACAGTAATCTGTTGCGCATCGGTCGCATGAGCCCAAGGCATTCGGATATTCAAGGGGGCCAATGAGCCATGCGACGTCGCAGCTTTCGTCTGGACAGTTCATCTGTCCCTCTGCTTTAACGGAGTGCAAAAGAGCACATTCAAGACTCAGCGAGAGACTCTCTCTCGTGAGGGGCACTGGCGTGGTATCATAGCACTGGCGGGTGTGCTCTTTCCCGTTGCATAGCGTATTTCTACGGCGAGAGATGCTTTCGCTGCCCTGGTCGGTTCGGTCATCGTTTCCATTGCCGGACTCTTGGCTGGCGGTAAGATGTATCCGCTCAACCTCACTTGTGATCTCGCATACGACGTCGTTAGATACCGAGCCCGAAGCGAGCCGACTGTCACAAGCGCATTTGCCGCTGCAAATATGGCCTTGCTCGCAGCCGACACCGACATTCTGGTTGCCGCATTTGTGTGCCATGGCAAATTGGGCACCCTCTCGGAATGCGCCAGGCCCTGGGCCTGCCCACGAGCGGTGCCTAGCACCTATCTCCACGCCAAGTAGTCGCCAATCCATGTGCTGACAGACATCACCGCGCGAGAAAGTGCCCTCAAGACACGCGTTCAGTAGGTACGCAGCCCGGGATGTTATGGTACCGTCCGGTTGCAACGGCGCAACGAAGGTTTCGTTCGTGAGAAACAGGGTTCCATCAAAGATGCGATATTCCAGGGTGTTGACGATCTTGCAATCCGGAAGAATGTGCGCCCAGAACCGATTGGCCTGCGACAACAGCGTGGCATAGTTCTCTTTCCTGAGGTACGCCTTTGCGAGTAGCCGACAGACAGAGAGCGACGTACTCGAGGGGAGGCAGAGGTCATACTCGTCGCTGAGGCAAGCGTACGCGGGCCAAGAAGCGAGTTCAGACTCCGAGTCGTCTTCGACACCAGGATCGAGGGGAGAATGTAAGCACATGCAGCACTGGCATGCCGCAGCGAGAGGGGTGTCGCGCTCCTGAAGACGCAATAGCTCCTAGCATTGCGTCTTGCTCAGGTTGCCGTAAATCTCGGGGCCGATGATATTGCGCATTCTTCTGTTGACGAGGGAAAGTGACACCAGCGACATGTGCGGAAGGAGGCCGAGAACCATGTTCATCAGCTCTCCCGGGAGGTCAAGGAATGGCGATCTATCTTGTGGCGGCTCTGAGACGTGCCCGCCTGTTCCGGATGAGGGCGAGAAGAAGCTGTCGATGTCGTACTAGGGATTGATGTCGTCGATCTGGCCGACGTTCTATGGTGCTGAATGGACCAACGAGGAGGCAGCCATGGTTATCGCTGTCCAATTGCAGAGGCTGGCCCGGGGGGCAAAGGTGAAGGCGTGAGAGGAAGAATGCGTGGTCGGAGGTTGCAAGCGGCGACTGATGAGGTGGCCAGGAATGAAAATTGCGCTGTGGGAGCAGTAGGGCAAGAGAAATACAAGTGGAATATATTTACCGTCATAACGTGGGCAGCTGCGATTCACTGAGGTGGGGCAACATTTCTCCTCAGCGCCCGGTGGGTGAATGCGACCTGGAATGGGATGACACCATTCTGTCGGCGGGGCTTGCACGAAAGTGAATTGAAGGGCCAAATTCCAAAAGAATTTTTTTCTCGGTTCTGGGACCAAATATAAGACTAATAAATACCATGAAAGGAAACATTTGTGCCGCAGTTTGCACTGCAAACATGATCCACTCCCAGCTGATTGATGACATCATCACCAGGACTGGGCCTGCTCAAGCACACACACTCGGAGTCTGGGACCGGGAGCGTAAGCTCAGAGTTGATAACAAAATTTGGCCGTACCAGGGCATAGGTTGCCCACCTCGAGTCATCAGTCTTCGTCTCACGGAGCCGCTATTGCATTGAACCCCTGAGCCCCTGAATTGGAGTTGTTGCTGTTGCATGGCAACGGCATTTGGAGCGGCCTGAGCAATGCTTGCAGGAGGTGGAAATATAATGCGCAACCTGGAATTCGAGGAGCTCTGTTACGGAGCTTGAGCAGCAAATCAAATCACAAGAGATAACAATTGACGTGCACACACCAAGCAGGAACAACCAGGACATCGCATGTGAAAGCAGTCTAACCCTAACCCCCAACACATCTTCCCACCCATTCCTGCTGACATAAGCCAGTCGCGCAAAGTTCCAAGACCCTGCAACCCAACGAACTCACATTGAAAGACCATCATTCACCTACCTCACTCACCACGCCCACCAAACTCACCATGTCCGCCCTCCACCCCCCACCCCCACCAACAATCGACCCCACCTCCTCCAACATCCTCACCTGGCCCTCCCTCGGCCTCACCCTCATCACCAACTTCATCACCCCCGCCGAAGAAACCACGCTCATCACCTCCTACCACACCACCACCTCCACCGCCCCCCAACCCTCCGCCAAAAAGCGCCTTAGCCAGCACTTCGGCCACCACTTCGACTACACCACCTTCGGTGCCTCCTCGCTCATCTCCACGCCCATCCCAGCCCACATCGCCGCCATTGCCGCGCGCCTGCCGCTGCGCGAGGGGGTTGACGTCCTGCCGGAGCAGTTCACGCTGCAGTATTACCCGCCTGGGGCGGGGATTCCGCCGCATGTAGACACGCATTCGATGTTTGGCGAGGCGTTGTACAGTCTGTCGTTTGGGAGTGGGGTGCCGATGGTGTTTAAGAAGGCGGGGGGGAATGAGGCGAGGAAGATGAGGTTGCCTAAGCGGTCTTTGGGGGGGACGGTGGCGGAAGGGGAGGGGAAGAAAATCGAGGGAGGTGCGGGGACAGTTGGGGAGGAGGAGAGTCCCTCGTGGGAGTTGATGCTGCCGGCGAGGTCGCTGCTTATCATGACGGGGCCGGCGAGGTATGGGTATACGCATGGGATTAAGGGGCGGAAGACGGACTTTGTCGATGGTCAACCGGTGTTGAGAGGGGGGAGGTATTCTATCACGATGCGGAGTGTTAGGACGGGAGAGGAGATTGCGTGCGATTGTGAGTATCCTGGGGTGTGCGATGCGAGGATACGGGAGGAGTTGGAGAGGGAGGGGAAGTCATAGCAAAAAATGGAAGCGTTCAAGTGACAGTGGTTTGAGATTCTTGCCTGTTCTGTCCCGGCCATGCAGTTAGAATTTGACATCGCCCACCCTGTCTTCCTTAGAGAACCAGGCAAAAAGGAAACTGTCACCCTTGCAGGATATTTGATCGAACCCGGGCTCGAACCGGAGACCTTATGCGTGTGAGGCATACGTGATAACCAACTACACCATCCGACCATCGCAGTTCCTTGTGGATGAAAGGAGGGTTCTTGGAAGCCTTCAATGGACCCATTACATCTTAGGATCCACCCTTCTCCTCTTGGCGCTTTCACACTTCCACGATGTTGCCATTGTGAGAGGCCTCGATTTCAATTTGGACAGGCTGTTAGGGACTGCAAGCAGTCTTTTTCGAATGAAAGACGGATTATAAAAGAAAAGCCATGGGCTGCTTTGACAGTGCCGAAGAAGGCATCTTCCATACTGGCTGAGGAGACTTTGTTTTTGGGCCGCGGCTTTCGCACTGATTTTCTTTCCTTCCTGCCGATACATACAGCGTCGATAGGGAACCCCGAAAAAAGTTACCTGTTCCACGCACCAGCGAGGCGCAAAGCGTGGCAGCCTGCTTGGTCGCGAGAGGAAGGCGCGAGTGTTGCAGTGTTAGGCACCGCCATCTTTTCCATGGTCTAGGCTGGGCGCTTCCTAGTGCTGACTTGGACTTGCAAACCCCCAGAATTTCTCGACATCATCCTTCAGTCGACCCTTTGTCATCCCTGTAGCCATTATCCGCTCCCTGTAGCCACTATCCGCGATGCTTGTTGAATTCGAAGACGGCGTCACCATAGCCACGCGCGATGCAGTATTCGAAGACTTAGCCGACATTGCCCGCGTCGCTGCAAACGTCATGCGACACGACATACTATGGGCATTCATGCACCCCAACGCTCCACTGAGACCCGAGGTGCCGCTGTATTCGATGATGGCCAGGCTGTCCACTTTCATCCAACATCCCAATTTCTCTATCTTAGTGGCCGAACGGTGCACATCGCTCGGCAAACGCATCGTTAGGCACAGCATCTAGCGAAACTCCGACATTCACGGGGAACCCCTGATCTATCGTATGCTCCAGCCATACCTATTACCTTCATCTTCATCTTTCGACTGACCGCTGACTCGTCAAATAGGTCTCGTAGGGCCAGATCTCCGAGCAGACATCGACACAGCACGAGTCTGGCAAGTTTGCAAGACAATTACCACGATTCGGGAGTACACGTTCCTCAGACTATTCGGCCACGACACGGACCATCTGATGCAGCTTGCCATGGAACCAGAGTATCGCCGAATCGAATAGTGTTTGGTTCAACCGGTTATAGCGGATGCGCACGGAAGTGGCCGGACGGTCACGGCTGTGGCCCCTGTAGACAGCGAAACACGATATAGGACCATGGGCTTCAAGAAAGGGGGCTTAGGGGGCAACCGCAAGATTATAATCGGTGGTCTCTGTGTGCCTCGGCTGTGTCCATTGGTATGCCCCACCGGGAATAACCTGGAACCGGTAACGGCGACGCGACACGCATGGAGGGATGAGTAGCGAGGCATTAGCGACAGCGAGGGAGGCCTATATGTCAGCCGCGAGATAGGTCTATTCGACAGCAAGATCGGTCCATTCGATCGGCAAAATAGGCACCTCTATTCGGTGGGCGAGATAGGTCTATTTGATCAGCGAGCTAGGTCTGTATGCCAACATCAAAAGCGTTCATGATGAATTCTAGCTTATTCCAATGGAAAGCGTGCACTGGGTTTCTTTGCATTACAAAGAAAGCGTCGAAGAAGAGGAGCTGTTGTTTTACCCTAAAGTTGCCCTCACCAACCCCCCCAGTCACCTACACCACCCCACGCCACCTTGCTTAGGCACTGCTCAGGATATGATCATGGAAGCCGCCAAACGCGGTTTAGGCGAGGAGGCAGTGCTCCATAACTTAACAGAGTTCTAGAATTTCAAATGGTAACCTTTCGCAAGGGAACAGTTTTGGGCCACCGGTGTACCAAAACTGGGACCACCTATTCTCCTCTCTTATCCTCACTTTCCCCAGGGGTCTTATGAAACACATTTTACGTCCCTTATTATCAGAAACACACCACACTGAATTCGGTAGAATTGATGGAGTTGCAACTGCTTGATTGTATTGCTTGTGTTCTTGGCTCTCTGGCTTCGTCAGAGAGCCTATATACCTGTACGTTTTGCCAGCTGAACTGGCTGTTTCCAGTTCAGGTCCGATCAGCCGTATCTCACCACACTCTGACTGATGGTGCTCTAATCCCTGGCCAGAACCCTTTTCTTCCTAACAACGCTCCCGCTATGTCCATGTTCTGGGCTCAGCATATAATGGTACAGTTGTGGGATTATATATGACATCTTAATCTAATCTTTAGGACAGTACGTAGTATCCTAGCACTAAATCTGGACAGTATTTAACATATTAGTATATTATATGGCCTAGTACATAATATACCGGCACCTAGAATATACTAGTATGTAAGGTGCTAGCCTGGAGGATATTGGTGTTGTTGAAGCTGGCAGCCTGACCGGCCTAAGAAGTAGTACCTATACAGGCTACTGCAGGACTGTAGGTCCACCTCAATCTCTTCTCCTCCCCTCATCGCCCTCCCTATTCTCCTCAGCCCCTCTCTCAACGAAACCTAATGCGGCTCCACCAGCTGCACTGCCTCCCTACTCGGGTAACCCCCTTCAGGCCTCACACCATTCACCAACACACTCGCGGCCATCCGTCCAATATCCCCCAGTGTAAGCCAATCGACCTTGACATGCGGCTAATACACCGTCACCCGTCCCTTCTGGATCCCCTCCCTCCACTAGAACCCCTTACTTGCGAAAAATGCCGGCCGGATGGGCACGTAATTCTCCTTTCTGAAAACCTTAGTAATGTTGAGTTTCACCTAGGCGTATATCTAGAAGGTGAAGTTCTCCTTAGCATTTACGTCTAAGAGATCTGAGCCTTTGATACCTCCCGTGGGGAGGAATACAATGAGCTCCACGCCGGCGGATTTAAGCGCAAGAAGGCGCGGGTAGTGCCGGTGGTGCAGATAGCGGATGTGAGGGAGCAGAGGGAGGAGAGGTCGGCGTGGATGCGCTGGCAGAGGGAGGAGGGAGGAGAGGGGAGGCCGGGGATGGGCTTAGAAGGGTCGCGGCTGGCGGGTTTAGGAAGATGGCACCGGACCTCGCTGTATTGTCGTGTTCCGAGTAGCACGAGGAAAAGCCAAAGTGTGTTGGCAATGGGTTAGCCCGAGCTGCCATGTCTCTCTGAGGGCTACTTTGAAGCCCCTTGACGACAGCAATCTTTTACCCTAAGCGACGATACATGGTGCCAATCCCTTGCCCAGAGACGTCTCTAGATGAACTGGGGCCAGGAAAGTCCTCAAGATTGGTGGACTTCAAGATGTAATTACCAACATCCAACATGTAACGTAGTGTATGAGAATCCCGGGATAGCCCATGTCCAGGACACCATTCTCAGATTCGCTTTCCATCTCCAAGTCGCAACCGTGCAAGCAACCTTGCACTGTTCCCTCCTTTGACAGATGACGTACTAGCACTCCCGCCGGAAGAATCCGGCAGGTTTTTGACCTGCTCCTTGAGACTCCCTACTCCTTTCACAGCCTGGTGCTGAAGCTCAAGATTTTGAGCCCAAGGCCGCCATCGCGCTTGCTTCTTCTCCACCACAGACCCTGCCTCCGAGACATGATCCCTTACAAGGATGGGTGGCGCGACGGCCGACTCTGTGTCCATCATTCCAGCCTCGGCAAGCTTCTGGTGGATGAGGCGAATGTCATAGCCTCTATTCTCAAAGTCTGCAAGACACCGCTCGACCCCCTGAAGGGGTCTCATGCCGTTCGTGACGCCGCCGGCCTCGACAAGGATGCTACACATCTCATACCTCTGAGAGAAATCCAGCTCGCCCTCGCCCTCAAACTCTTCGGGGTGATGAAAAATCCAGTGAATAGGACGCGAGCCATCGGAGCTCTCCAACGTGGCATCTGCACCATGCCTAATCAGCTCTCTCGCTAGGGTTGGTGTCGCCACATGCAGTGCCTGGCAGAACTCAAGACCTATACGAGAGAAGAAAGTCAGAAGAACATTGGGATCTTGGCCATGCTCGAGCGCTAGCACTGCGAGCTTGAGCGCCGTTGACGCTGGCACCACACCCAACACCGTTCTTCTCGTGGCCTCGTCTTCCTCCTTCGGGGATCTTCTTGCCCACAGCTCTGCAAGAACCCTGGGAAAGAAGTCTGGGTCATGCGCTAAATCATAGCCGCTGTCGAGGAGGAGTTGTGCAGTGCCAAAGGAGCCCGGCTGAACGATCCCACTTGGCGGGAAAAAGAACAGCGAACTGAGAAGCGGCCACCGGTTGATTTGAGGTCTTGAAAGGGCTTTGAGGCGACTATTATCTCCCACCCATTCTCGAAGGCTGAGAGTAAGGGAGAACGATACAATGAAGAGCAGCAGAAGATAAGTTGGTGTATGGTAACCATCGGTATCGAGGTCGCTGTCGACGAGCTTGAGCTCTTCGACGCGGACCGTAGACAAGAACCCGTACTGACTAGTTCCAGTTGTGAGCTCGGACTGTAAGATATGATATGCAATCTCAGGGAGTCCAATGTACACTCCGCTCGCCGGGTCTCGGTTACCTTTGTAAATCCAGCCCCAGACGGACTTGATCTGGGCGTCTGAACGGAAGTACGCGCTGGCTCTTTTCATTTTTGTGTAGGAAGCGAGGTGCTGTTGTCGAATTGATCCTTCACCAATATGCTGTTCCGCGGTCGATCGCTTGCCCATTAACGACCGTTTGGCAATCCAGTATTTCGCGTAAAACGAATGGCCATTTTCGTTGAGCATAGCTGCCAGGTGGTCTCCTACCACTACCTTCTTGAACCATGGACCTGTAGCGAACTCTAGAACCGTCTGATGCATGAACTGAGGTCGAGCAATCCTGTTCTGCCATTCGACTTTGACTTCTACCAGTCCACCACTCCAGGCATGGATCTTGTCTCTAACCGATGCCTCCAGCTGGAAGTTGAAGTTTTCGTCATTCTCGGGTCCCGGGGGATCCAAATTATCCAGGACCTCCAGAGCCTCGTCAAAGGTTTTGCAGTACGATACTAAGACGGCATCATGTATCTCTCTCGCCGTAAACGGAGGGCCAGTTTTGCGGATAAGAAGCTCGAGAAGGGCGTAGGTCCACAGTCGGTTCGGTTTGCTGATTCGTTCCACAATGAGTTCATAGAACGTCTGGAGATCATCGGGCAACTGATACAGAATTTTTTCTAGAGCGTCCATTGATAGGACATCCGTGGCTTCCTTGACCCTCACTTGTAGCTCCTTTATTGCGAGCGTAACCCACAGGAAAACACCATTTGCCCTGTCGATGATTGATGGAACCAGTTGCTGTAAGAGTTGATTTGGCTTATAAGTATCAAGTGCGAGCGGTACAGACTTTGCCGCATATTCCTGGATGTCGTGTTTTGTGTGGTCGTGAATCGCGAAGCCAGGATAGGAGCCGAAATGCGACTTCAGCCCAGGAGTAGGTCGGCTCGACACGCAGACTTTAACACGAGTCTTCGAAGTTGGCGGTATCTTGAGCAGGTCCTTCATAAAGCGACCAATGGTGTCATCGTGACCGTCAAACTCGTCAAGTGCATCCAGAAAGAGCACAAGATCAATCGCAATGACCTCTTGGTGCAACAAATGTCGCAGCAATCGCTCAAGCCTTGGAATCATGGTTTGCCATGCTTTGCTGTCCCGGAACTGAACAGCAATATCGAAAAGAAAGCAAAACTCAGGGGTCTTGACAACGGGCTGAGTAGTCTTCTCCAGCTCTTTGAGGGTCGAAACGACAGTCTTGATACGGTGCCGTATTGTAAGCAGCTTTTCCTTGAGCAACGCTTCGTCAGCAAGGAAGACTTTGCGCTGTTCTGTAAGTGTGGCGATTGTTGCCTGAATGTAGTCTTGCGACATCGATCTCTGTCCCGGCATTTCGGTGGCCGAAGTAGTCTTCTTCATGACCGTTCCACTGGGGTCTCCCTCCTGTGGTATGTCACTATTGCCTGCCATTTTACTTGCATCTGGTGTAGTAGACCGCACTAAGCTTGACAGAGTTTTGCGGATGTCGTCCAGGGCATCCTTAATGTGGGATAGGTCTGACTCCAAGCTAGGAAGCAGTCGGTCCAGTGTGAAGAGTTCACTATTTGCCTCGTCATATTTCTTCCAGGTTGGCTGTTGGTGGTCGATGTACGATTTTCGAAGAGGCGCGAGAATCTGAACAGCAAGGCTACGGAGAACGCCTTCAATGGACTTCTGAACTGCAGAGCCTCTGTAATGGAAGAAAAAACCGGCAAATATTTCGAGAGCGCTCCCAAGCCAAGTGTGGATGAGCTTCTGGGTACTGTTGCTCTGGAAAATGAGCTTCATCAGCGTCGACTTGCCAGACCCTGGCTTTCCGTAAATCCAAAACAGACCGGATCCTCCTTGGAGCCAGTCCACGAAGATGGGGAGGTCAAAGATCCAAGTAAAGGTATCTTCGAACGGACTGTCTATGCTTATGACTCGGAAATCGAGCTCTCCGGAGTGGATCTCATTTTGAAGTCCTACATGTATGCATTGGTACGTGTCAGCTCAGCCGACAGAGCTCGGGAAGGATCGGAAGTCAGATACCTAACTTACCGTCAAGGGCCTCAAGGGCCTCGCCCAGTTTAATGAGCGCGGGGCAGAACCCAGCTTCTCTGTGCTTCGTAGATAATGACGCCGACCCACGACTAATTTCGCCGTCGTCCGCTAGACACTGGTTGTCTCTTTCGGAGACGGTTTGGCCAACAGCCAGCTCCACAGCGCTGCAGAGCTCTCTGATAGAGGTCATGATGATGGCAAGATCACCGTCACTTCTGTGAAATTTAACCATGCCGGAGTGGTCTTTATTGATCGGGATAAGATCACTGGTCCGACCTTTCCCGTATTGGCGCGACGTTGCCGAATTGGGATGAACCAAAACCTTAAACTCGCCAGATTTCTTCCAGGATCCATCTGGTAATTGCTGCCCAAACCAAGGGTTAGCTTCCGTCTTGGGGCGATCCAGCATACTTCAGACCACCCACCGAAACGGTTTCGGACTGTTTTGTCTCATAAGCCCAAACCAGCGGTGCCCTCTTCAAGAAGGAGAGGCCATCAAATCGCCCGTGCAAGGTGCGGATATAATCGTTTCCGCCATCTCGTGACAGGTCCTGGATAAGCGACTCGTTGGGCTGCCCTTCAACCATGGCCATCAGGTGAGCCTGGTCCATCCCCAGTGTTGGAACGCCAAACATGATGGCTCCGCGGATGTGGTCCAGAATACTCGAGATTCTCTGGTCCCGAGACTCCGCAATTTGGATGATTGCTTCCATCAGCACTAGACCCCCCAGGCTGTGGGCGAGGAACACGATTGGCTTTGATGAGGGCCGGTTCCATCCTCCAGACTTGAGATGCAGGATGAACTTTCTGGCAATGTCGGCAACTGATTGGAAGGATGTCGAGTCTGCGAGCTTGGAGTCGTAGCCGTATATCAGGGTTCTCGCCCCTTGCAGGGAGTCGGGCGCGGCATCACGGAGCCACATAAAGGATTTGTTGCCGCCGTGCGGCTGCCAGGAGCCAAATGGATGGCTTCCGAGGCCCGAGATAGCAATGCAGTCGGAAACATGGATGCCATGCTCGGGGTCGTGGAGGACGGTCAGGCCATCGAAGTGGGTGTCAAGAATCATGACAGCTGGAGCACAGCCTGCAACGGCGGGCAGCGTCCACTCGTCGCTATTTGAAGTGCTCTGGAAGCATTCGGGCATGGTCTTCAGCTGAAGGGTCGCTGTCCTCGACGGCACCTCGTAAATATAGGGCGAGGTCGTGACGGAGTAGACGATGATATGGTCGGTTGGCAGGGCCAGCAGGCGGCCCAACAGACGCGCCACAGCATCGGGGGTTGCGATGTCGTCCGGCAGCCTGCGCAGGCGGAACACCCTGCGGGTCCAGTCTGGTAGCGGCATTGCGGGCACAGCACGGGGTCTAGAGGGGCATTCGGACGTGCGACCTGGCTGCCCCGGAGGGATAGTACTCGGTGTTGGACGGAGTCGCGGTGGATGCGGGGTTGATGAAATTGAACGCACTGCTTTGCGCTTATCAGCCCCGATTCGCTTTTGGGGTGCAGCAGCTCACGTGGTTCAGTCATCCATGATTGGTGCCTGTCTGCATCTCAGCTTGGACACAAGGTGCAAGATGACTGGTTTGGACCGCTGAGAAGGACTTCAACGTCAGCCCCGACAAAACCCACCGTATCGCCTTAGCAGCAAGTTTGACCCTGTCCGCTGCTATCCACAGCCTCTCCCGCCCATCCCACCCTTGCTTCTTCCCTCTTCCATCCACTCTGAAACCCCCAGTCATTCCGATTTCCAACCAAAACCACATTAGCTCACACTAATCCCCCAAAATGTCTAGTAATCATTTGAACTGACTGTTCAAAGTCCAAGTTTCGGGTACCAAGTTACAAATTTAAATGACCCAAAAATGTCCTCGTTGACATTACTTACCGCTTTTCCTCTACCGCTTTCATACTCGTCAAAGTTAATCGCCGATCAACATTGTTACCCTATAGAATAAATACTCTCATTTCGTGGTATAAAGGCGCGGTTTCTTCTATAAAATAAGATAGCATGTAACAAGTGGCACTTACTTACTTAGGCCTAGTAGAAAGTGACCTGGTCCGCCCGGACTCTGAGAGAGTATTCCCAGATAGGCAATGCTCTCAGGAGCCAGAAGCACAGCAGCTTTGATCCAGGTTGTGTGGATGGGCTGTATTGTGATTATGTGTGCTAATTTGATTATTCTCTGATTTTCTGGCTCTACTGGAAAACCCGCTTTCATAGGCCTATTGATTCTAGCTTATGAATGGTGTGCGGCAAAAAGAATCGCACCCCATGGCGGCTCACGGAGGCAGCTGTCAGAAGCATAGCACCTTTAATCCACCAGGTGTGAATGGGTTGCATTTTGTGCGAGCTTGATCGTTCTCTTACTCTCTAGCAAAGCCAGAGAGCCCTCTTTAATAGACCTCTTTGCATGAACAAGCTGGCGGCTACCTTAAATGCCTTGGTGGCTTAGTTGTTGGGTTGCTGGCTGTGCCAGGCTGACTCCCAGGGGTCTGGCCCCCTTTAACTTTCTGACAGCAACCAGTTGTCTCTGGCAACTGCCACGCAACTGCGACGGAATCAACTGATCGCCCTCTGTTGACAAATGCAACAGTCCAAAAATTATATCACGGCTGGGAACAATTAGGCTTTAGCTTGTCAGAAATACTGCGCTGTAAGTTGAGAGTGCCAAAAATGATTTAAATATATGTTTCTTCCTAGTATGCTAGGGAGCTATATCCTTATAAATTTATTTATATTATCACATTAGAGTTAAAGTACTTCCTAATGTGATCGGGAAATCATGAAGAGAGTAATAAGGAATGGAGGACATTCCTTCCTCCATGCCTTTCCGTACTTCGCCTTACTATATACTGTTAAACGTTTAAGCTGTAATACATGCTAGTAAACCCCTATTTTGCGACTAACTCCACTGTTGACGTGGCTGCACCCTATACGGTATAGGTGGCGTAAACCGAAAAACGTACCGAAATCTCTAGATGGCAACTCTAGTTAGGGGTCCAAAATGAGGCCACAGGGCTATGCAGGTGAACTCACCTATAGCTCAACTTAGCTCAGGAGCGGCTCAGGATTACACACGAACATGGAAATTACCAAGGCAATTTTAGGGTAAAACAATATGATGCCCGGCGGGATATTGGCATGGCTTCCCAGACCAGCAACAACCACGGGCTGGCCGTGTCCCAAACCCGTCAGCGCTCCCGGCCACCAGTCACTCTCCTTATTGCTCCAACAGGCGAGTCGTGGCTTTACGGTGCTTCCTGCCACCCTCTCTTCCTTCTCTGGCGTCGCTGCTGACGAGCGCTGTCCTGGAAGGAAAGCGCAGCAATCCTCGGGCCAGTACTTGCCCGGAAGTGAATCCCGCACTGCGCTCATCCCGAATCGCTGCTCGAGACGAGGGTTCGTTCATCACCACCCAAGCATCACCAGTCGACCATTCGTTAAGCCACTTCCAAGGAGCCCCTTCGCAGGCATATTCGCCGCCAATCATTCAATTACTTCCTCCACCCGGTCATCGCCGCTCATCATGTTCACCCCGTCCCCGGATCCTGTACCGCCACCTATCGAAGCTCTGAATTATCGCCCCGCAGATGACTCTGAAAACGACATCAGCGCCATGACCGAAATATCTCTATCAACTTTCTATCTGAACAACGATCCCTGGACCTTGATTTACGGACCTGTAGGGGAACAGCGCATATCCACCCAGTCCCTTCGCGAGACCCTTCGCGCGGATGCTGGTCGCTGTTTCAAGGAACTACTCGCCATGCGGGCCTCGCATGGCGTGTGCATCAATGTCTTTGAACTCCCCGACGACGGCACGATCGTCGGCTACAGCGTATGGAGGCCTGGGGACAGTGACACGGCAGAGCCTGACTACGAGCGTAGGACCTCATGTGTCCTTGGTGTATTGGCAACGCTTGCTTCGTGCTTCGCTGACGTTTGTATTGCAGAATTGACGCGCAACCTTTACCTCATGCCGTACGGCCCTCTCACGACCCGGATGGTAGCTTTCATCGAGGGAATACGCTTCTTGCGCAGAGACCTCCTTGACGAAGAGCTTGGCAGCTTCCAAGTACGAGTCTTTTACTTGGCCGTACATGATGGCTTTCGAAACCGTGGTGTCGAGGAGAACATGATGATGATGCCCGCGCAGATGGCGTCTGATCTTGGGAAGCCTTGGACTATCACGCTGTGCGTAACCGCCTTGGACCGGCAGCGTTACAACGATGCTGCCGAGTTCCGCAAGCATGCCATTCGCTATCGAGCCCGAGAAGACGCCAAGAAAGAGGTTATTCGGTTGTACGGAATGGCATGGGAGGCATGACTTTACTTAGTTGCCCCCCCTCTTACAATTACAATATCGCTTCCCTAGATGGGACAGTTTCATGCGCATCTGCAAAGATTACAGGATACTCCAACATAGGAGTAGCAGAGCATAGACATTTAGCGAGTAGATCTATAGGATAACAAGCGACTTGGTCAGAATTGTCGGAGCGAGCATGTCACGGTGATGGGGTCGTGAGCTCAAATAAATAAACAGCCGCATCAAAATATATTGCGCCGGTCCTCCACAATAGTAAGTTACGTCCTCAACTCAGAGAAGCCATGCCAAGCGCCCGTGTGAGGCACGTCCCGTCAGCAAAACAAAGGGGCTACCCCAACAGATAACCCTAACCCTCTCTTACCCCTGAGTGCTATGCCATCAGCGCTGTTGGCCAGGCAAGGCAGAACGCGGCGCAGTGTTTTCCCGCCACACGTCCAGTTAAATGCAATTGCATCGGTCGCATTCAAGACTTGCGAGCAGGACTCTCGGACAATAAAACAAAACAAATGAATCTCCACCCGCAAGTTGGCAGCACACAATACTCTATCACCGCGCCTCATTCCCATCTTCTTTTGGGCAGACTGCACCGACACGCATTAATCGCATCCCACTCACAGGGCGCGAACAATCTACAATCTGCAATCTGCAATCGCTGATTCTACCTGGTGGCATTGTGTGTGGCGGTGCTTCTCCTGCCCGTCCTCTGCAGTCCTCTATCACATTCGGTTCCAGGTTATTGCGCGCGGCGTTGATCCCCGGCGGTGATAGGCACCGATGGTAACACAAAAACCCAAACTGTCGCGGGTGATCTTGGTAGCGAGTCCTGAGCGGCGTATCCTCCTGCCAACTTCGCCTTGTTGAGGACCGGGGGTACTATAGCGCGCATGGTTATCAGCTGGAAGCTGCTGAGCTGTTTGGTTAGAGATTACGGGTTGTGCCGCAGGGGTGCAGCGAGGAAAGGGTTGTTGTGACGCAGACAGGCGCGGCGTTGACGTTGGAGGTTTGGATTTGTAAGGTCGCTAGGGTCGGTAGGAAGGGCTGCTTGAGGCTGCAATTGACGGTGGTGGTTGAGCGGGGCGTGACGTCGACATAATGGCGGACGTGCATTGTATCGTGGGATGAGCCGTGGGGTTCAGGGGTTGGGACTGGGAAACGCGAACGACTGGCGGAAATGAGTGCGGGGAGGTAAAGCGTCGTCAGCGCGAAGGATTGAGATCGCGGTCGACACGTAGTGCTTTTTGTTCTTGACGACAGATGCAGCTAGCGATTGATTCCATTCCTGGATGAGGTGATTCAAACCAGTGCCGGTGAAATGGTTCGTTGACTTCAATTTGGAAGGATCTCAGCGGTCATCTTGTCCCCATCCCTCTGGGCAGTTGTGCGGGGATCTGGGACTTGCGATTTGGAAGCTGCCATGGGCCGCCTCGAGGGGCTGTGGGGTTCCAAAAGTGCTGAGCCAACGACACGCAGGCTGTCTAGACTGGTCTACTTGGCCAAGCGCTAGGCAGCTCCAAGCACCTCCCCGATCGATCAAACAGCGCCAAGATCATCGGTCCGGGTCTAATGCTGTGGTTAAATTCCACCTGCAGCTCAGAGGACTGAGGTGCTGTCCGGTGTGGCAGTGCTCCGTGGTGTTTTGCGTTGCGGCACAGTTAATTTACAGGGGCTCCTTCCAGGTTTATATGCCAGTCCCTGCCCCAGGATCGCAACTGCCGGTCCGCTGGGTGCCTTCTTGCTCAGGTTTTCGTCGACTCGATCTGTCGACTCGAACACGTCGATGACGGCCGAGAGGTCACGACAGCTACAGCACCGCACAAGATGGGCAAGGACAAGATCGAGATGACGGTGGTCACCACCACGGCGCTGGAATCGTCAGACACCATCCTCCCCGCATCGCCCGACATCGTCAAACGAGGCCGCACATTCCCTTTTTTACTACGCGAAACAGCATCATGGCGGGCATGGAGGGACACAGCGCGCGCGGATCTCAAGTCGATGAGATGGCTTCGAGCGGTTATGTGGACGGCCATTGTCTTTTGGGTATACGTCTTGGTGATGGTGGTGACGTCCCTTGCGACCATGGCAATCCAGAGCCCAGACTCTGGTTTCAGAATTCCTGATTTCATCGACCACTTCTTGGGAGTTTTTGGTCTCCAGCTTGTATCCAGATCCTTCAGCAACTACAATGCGTGTCAGCCGAACGGCAGCTTCAGCATCGTTCCCAACTCGTATCGATGGTGGTCCATGGGCGACTTCTTTGAAATCACGATTGGCTTTAGTTCCCTAAGCTTCACCCAGGCAAAGCTGCTTGATATCCTCTGGGGGATAGTAAGTCAAGGATGCGATATTGAGATTCACTCGTTCTCTGCACAAACTGACGGCATTCCAGGCCTTTGGTCGGCTCGCCCAGGCCCTCGCCGGGTACGTCTCCTGGAGGGTGTTTGCAGACTACCTCACGACTTCGATGGCGACAACACCAGCTACATACACCACATTTTGGGTGGTATTTCTGCACCGAGAACCGTCTCTCGCTGCCTGGCTTCGACTTCTCCGCGAGTTTTGGCGAGGCGGCGTGCTCAAGTCGAAGGTTGCCATGAGCTTCATGGCACTGACTATGGTCTTTGTCATAGCCATCCCTACCCTTACAAACTCAATGACCGGCTATACTCCAGCCAGCAGGGCTTTTATCAAAATCACCGAGGCTAAAGAGGGTGAGGCTCGTCAGCAGGCAATGCGTTTCGGATACACCGACTCTCTCGTGAGGTTTGCCAACTTCAAAGAAACCCTATATATCATCCACGACGGCTCAAGAGTTGGGTTGACAGACCATTACCCTATTCCAACTACCCCACAGACGGGTAAGTTTCACCATGCCCACTGACTTCACAGAAAGTCAAAAGCTGATAATATGTTTTGTAGCAGGGGAGCCAATGCTTTGGGAACAGCATGACTTCGCCCCGCAAGAGTGTGGCATGCCTTGCTCACCCGGCACGTATGACGCAGGCCAATGTATCTTTGCCGACATATCGAACTGTGAGTGGTTATGAACACCCTGGTTTCTTTTTTTATTGTTCAGCCTAACCAAAGCAGATGTCCAAACCTATGGCTTTTATGGTCTCGCAAACGTCTCATCAACCTTCCAGGATAAAAATCTCGCCCCTCCTGCATTAAATATCTCAGCTGGCTACATCCCCCCAACAGACATGTTTCTGAGGGGATATGGCAGAAGCCTGGGGGAAAACACCACTCTTCCAAATAACTGCTGGGGGAGGGAATGGATCGATCCCAGGACAGGACACGAGCCATTCTCAGACTCCCAACATAGAATGTACCAAGATATGCAGAACCGCACATACCCGCTCGAGTACCTCCTGCGCCAGGGCACATGTCGACCTGACACGGAAGACTGCCCAGAGACGCTCGACGGCTCGTGCACCATCCAGAAGTACTCATGGGGCTTCTCCTACATACAAATTTTCTTGAACGCAATACTTTACCTCATCTGGACCGTCGGCCTCTACATCATGTGGATCAAGTCCCAGGTCCAATTCCCCCTCAAAGGCGCCCCCGAAATACCTCGTGGCTGGAGGGCATTAATACACCTCGGCGAAACCATCAGAAAGGATCTCGATCGCCGAGGAATCGACCCAGAACGGCTCACAGACCGGCAGCTAAAGACGGAAATCCGGAAACAATTACGGGGCGGATCGGTTCAATTCGAGGAACACTTGGCGGACCCCGGGCTAGGGCTGTGGCGCGCCTTCAAAGCATGGTACCGACAGGGCAAAAACCGCAGGTTTTTGCGATGGTACGCTGGCATCACGCTTGCCGCCGTGGTGATTAACATTATCAGCGGGTCCCGGGAAATCAATGGCTGGTTTGGATTTGCAGTAATGATTCTTGGTCTCATTCTGTCGTTTGGGTCTGTCGGCATGGTCTGGGCAATGGCTTTGGGTCGCACTACTACTGGTAAGACGCTTTTCATTCTCATCTGGAGTCTGGTCGTCCCAGGTGTAGGGTACGGTCTGAGGATCGCGATTGGGTCATGACTGTCATGGTATAAAGGTAGTGACCAATAGAACGTTAAAACACATTTTGTCGACTGTTTCTGAAGAAGGCAAGGTAGGTAGACTGCTGCCCCGCTCACACTGTGTCTACAGCTTAAAGCACGAGGATGCAAAGTACAAGACGTAACCCAATGCAGCCAGCCAGCTTGTTAATCCAAGCAGAATGTAGCATGTTGTTGCTATTATTCAGCCTCGTCTCCAGCTATAGGCAGCCAGTGCTAAGACCTACAAACACCAATAATAAGCCACGTCCTCCAAAACCCCTTCCATCTATTCAAGAAGAATCTTCAAATGAGATAGTTAAGTATGTATACCACTTTAACTCCTCATTCTAGGGCCATTAGCTCGATTGTAGGCGCACACATCTAGACGATGAGCTAGAACTACGTGAACCCATTGGCTCCAAAGAAAGAAATGCAACGAGATGAAACAAACCTGTTTGATGCCACACGCATTGAACCAACCCTTTCACGCTCAAGCTTACTCCAAAAGAAAACCACCATGATGTTTTTCTAATTTGTTGAGGCAGAGGTATAAAGAATTTGGCTTGGGTGCACTGATGCTCTCGCCGGTTGGACAGTCGTATGTCTTAGTACTGGCACCTGGCTTGGGGACGTTCCGATTGATTGAGCAGGTCTAGCTGGAATTTTCATTATCATGATGTATTGTTAACAGAAGATCATCAACTACGAAGTAAATAACAAGAACAAAGCATCAAGTATACATATTCCCGGCTCTGGGAAAGATATGGCCCAGGCCGCGAAATACTCAGTTGTGGTCAGCCATCTTGCTCTGTCTAAAGCGTCGTCTTCGAGGTTGGCGCCCTGCCTCAGCTCCCACTTCAGATCGGCGAAGGAGGATGTAGACGTCGGTATTACCAACGCTTTTATCATGCTGTCGTAGGAAAGGCCGTCCAGCTCAGCCGAGGCGCTGGACGGTTCTTTGAATAGCTGAGGGGCCGTGCCTTCTAGCTCAGGTGGTGTCATTGACTTCCATCTGTCGATAGGCACCGGCGTAGCTAGAATTGGTCCCGAAATGGCCCTTCCGCTTTCGTCTGGCGTCAAAGGGCCAGCATAGGGCGTGAGTCACAGATCGTGCTCTGAATACCGAAGCTGTAGGTGGCGCGAGCGAGCGCCGACGTTGGATTGTTTCCGGCAAGCACACGGTATGAATCACTGACGCGGGACACTTCCTCAAAAAGAGGCGCCCACACGAGCTGCATAGCATCTATGACCGCCCTCTAAACGGCGTCTGCAATGGCTTCTCTGCTTGCTTCTCTCTCAAGCACCGATTCCATACCAATACGTACAACGCCTGTATTGGCCTGGATTTCCCCGAGAGTGCTTTGTATCTCCTGTAGGTAGCGCGAGTTGGCAATAACCGCCTGGTGTGTCTCGGCTGAGGACCGGTCTTGGATGACGTCGATGCGGACGTCTACCGCCTTGGATGCACGTTTTATGGAGTCTAACGACGCGTCGATCACGCGAGCTTCTTCTCCGGGGAGCGATTTGAACAGCCGAAAATATCCCTTGACAGGATGCTGACGACGTTTCTGCTTCTTGCTACTTACCTCAAGACGCCCTTGGTGCCCTTATTACTGCACGCAACTTCGGCATCGCTGAAGGACTTCGGGACGTCGTCCCACGAACACTGCGGGACTCTTTCTTCGCCGAAATGGGCGTTGTCAAGCACAACTTGGAGCTCCCTAAACACACACACTGTTAGGGTACTGCCTTCGATGGAATAACAACAAGACTTACCGATGCGGCGGGTCATCCTGTGGGGAGAATTGGGAAAAGAGAACGCAGCTTTCTTGGGAGCCCATCTCGCTTCCAGTGCGGCGGTTATCGCGGAATTGAGCGCGGAATTGAGCGCGGAAACATCCATTTCCATGCTGCCGCTGGGCAAGCTTCAGTTAGTGAAGAGACATGGCAGCCATTTCCACTCAGCGCACTAATTCCGTAGGTGCAGAACCTCCGACAGGGCTGAGCAGATGTTGGCCTGGGACGGAGGCCAAGTCTGAAGGAAATTAGAGAGGAATCCATTGCGTGGCCCAAAAATACGGGAAGCCGTTGTTTTCAATCAGCTGCGGTGACTTGGGTGTTGTGCCCTCAATGGTCGAAGGGTCTCTCAACGATATCTTGCATCTGGCCCATCTGTGGGATTGCATCCTTCTGCTCGACGAAGCAGACATCTTCCTCACAGCAAGGAGTGCTGCCGATCTCAAACGCAACGGCATCGTCTCTGGTGAGTTGCTTCTGAGTTTTCCCCTATCCCCATGATCAAGAGCTAACTGCGTCTAGTGTTCCTACGAATCATGGAGTACTACAAAGGAATTCTCTTCTTAACAACGAACAGGATGGGAAGGCTGGATCCTGCGATCAACTCCAGGATCCACGTCACCTTGCATTACAAGCGGTTTTCAGAGCACGACCTTCGGGAGATCTTCAAAATAAACATCGAAAAGCTCAAGGAGGTGGAAGAGCAGCGCTTCGCAGCTAGCCAGCGCATTGACCCCAGTGGATCGGCGCGGCTCCATGTTGTTGACTCAGACATTCTTCGCTTTGCGTCCGACCATTTCCACCGGCATACCACGTCAAGAGACACATCCCCATGTAATGGCCGGCAGGTTCACAATGCGTTTGTGGTGGCCTCTACTCTCGCTCGCAGGGAAGCTGCCGCACAGAAGCGCCCGCCTCAGCTACGCGCTTGTCATTTCCAGGTTAAACGCTTCACATCAGACTTTAACCGCTTCCGGGCCAATCTCATGGGTGGGGATGATTCTCACATTGCCAGCAAACGTGACGAGCGAGATGATAGTTGGAGAAACGACTTGGGCGAGGGTCCACCACGGAGTTTCAACAAAAGCCGCCTCTCTATGATGCTGGAATCTTCCAATACTGTCTGCGGTTCTAGCACCGCTACTACTCCAGTTTCCACTTGACCGTCATTGCGCTCAGGGTTTCACCAGCAGCCATTACAAGCACAGTCACTGTCCCCATCGTCGACCATCTCCGAATACCTTACACCTGAAGCAACAAAGCCGGTCCAAAGATCATATTCAAGAACACTAGTCCATGACTACCACACGCCAAAGTCAATGGGAAGTCCTCCCTCTCTGTCGCCCCCACCGCTGAGGTCACAGGACGAGAAGTATGGTGCACCGGTGCAAGCTTACGCCGAGCTTCCTGAGTTGTTTTCAGAGTACGGAATCCCCCAACAAGTCTCCTTGTAAAAGCCTTGATACCGTTCTGTCTACGTTATTTTTCTTTTATTTAAATCCGCAATTTAGCCGATCGTATCTAGACTGCCATTCTAGCATGCTGATAACCAGTCTTTCCACCGCGAGTCTCAAATTCTAGAGGGTTACCTGCATCAGACTCTGGGGCCACACACACTACATTGCCTGTTTTTGAACTATTTCTCATGACAACATTATGTCCAAAGTTTATTATCCAACAACAGTTCAACACTTCACTCTATTCCAAGACATAGCCCTCCCTATTCGCCCTAGCATTCCTTGCATTGTGCCACGCCCAACCGCTCGTTTGTCCTGTGGGCGCTCACCAGCATTTGCCGAGCTTTGAGGAGCTGCACCGGAACTCCTAATAGACCCATTCCTAGCCTCTATCACAAACATATCGAACCCTTGAACCTTGTGGGGCTTGATACTGACGGTAACCGGCGCCACCCCAGGGATAACAGTGTCGAAATTTGCAATTACCACCTCAGCCTGTCGGCTCGGCTTCCGCGCCTTAGCGATCCCGTCGGCGACCTTCCTCTTTCGGCATGCGGTAACGTCGAAGAAATGTCGGTATGCTATCCTGCGGTCGATTTCCACCGGCTGGACCCAAAGGAAAAGAAGCAAGCATGCATCTGCTCGCCCGCCTGCGGGGTCATTCCAGACGAGCTGTATCACTGCCTTGTCCGATTTCCACGCACCAAGTTCGAAAACGCGCTCTTTGGTCGAGAACTTGGCGCCTTTGGGAAAGACGGCCTCCACTGCCATGCCTGGGGGCAGCTGGGCGAGGTAGAACCCGAATTGGCGGTTGAATTCCGAGTACAGCTCGACCTTCTTCGCATGTGCCGACTTGATAATGAAAACAGTCCCTTCATCCCCATAGGATGGAGACTTGTAGACCTTTTCTGGGCTAGATCGCATGTACTGGTCGCCGCCTTGGCCAATGAGCTCGATAGATACCACGGAGTTGAAGTCGTCACCCCATCGGCAGTTGAGACTGGCGAGGATTTTATTGGGTGATCCCTCGACGGAGCGGTGGTGTGAAGTTAGCGTAATACCCCTGTTGGTGATGGTCTCTCGGTGTTTATCCACACTGAAGTTCTGAAACGCCACAATTCCGGAACAACCTGCGAACTCGGCCGGTGAATCGGCGAGCAGCCCCCGATACGGGGCGTCCTTTGCTGACGAAGTCGATGCCTGCCATGCAAAAAGGGAATGGTCATCTAGATCCTTCATGATAAGTTGCTGAAGGCGGAGAAAGGATGCCGGACCGCCCTCGCCGTACATCATGGGCATGTTGACGTCAAATATACCCATGAGGCAGTATGCAATATCTTCCTCTCGAGTCGTCTGCCGCCGAGCCGCCCAGCTCATCCGCTCTGCCACGCTGACACTCATCAAGTCACCACCAGACAGGATCTTTGGGCTGATACCAGTGATGTGCTGCAAAACCAAACCGAGTTCGTCCTTTTTGCCCAGTAATTTCCACCCCATGCCGTAGAATAACATTCTCCGTGGAGCGATCAGTTCCTGGAGCGTCCAACCCCTGGTAAACCACCTGCTCCGCGGGAACTTGGATTCTGTAGCGTTGATTTCATCGGTACCCGGAACATCGGGAAGAAAGGCGTAGCAAATCGCCGAGTCCTTGTACCACTTGAACATGGAGTTGATAGCCTCAGCGAGCTCGGCGGATTTAGTCTTGTCGATGCAGCAAGTATCGACCCAGGCGTACTTCAGGCCGTCCCTTTTCGCTTGCGTGCAAGTCAAGGCAATCTTGTTGAAGCCGGATTTCTTCTGTCGGATACCAGGGTGGTGAAATTCTTGGAATGTCACTTCTTCGGCGCCCCAGGTGTGAGACAAGATGGCGTAAGGCGGGGTCCTCCCCATGAACTCCTCCAGTTGGAGCGTTTGGATGTTGATCAGCCGCATGATGACGCTGCGTATAAGTTGGGCTCCAGGCGCAAATACGGAGGTCGATAACAGGGGCGGACGAGCAGGCGATGGAGGTTGCTGAAGACGAAGTGAAAGATATCGAAACCAACCGATCGCAAAACACAGACGGCTTGTGTCCAGATTTTCAGCAGCGCCACCCAGTGCCAACTGATGCCTATGCCGGCTAAAAGGGGTCGCGATCATTGGCTCCTCGTCCTGAGCATTATGCATCGCATCGCGCTAGGCGCTTGCGGCTAGGCCCCCTGCCAAGACTTGCTTTTTTACACCGCTCCTGAGGTGCCAGCGCACCAACCTGGAAACCGAGATTGAAACACACGCGACCGACATCAATACAGTGCTAAAGATCAGCTTCGGATTTGTGCCAAATAGAACCTCGTCAATTAAGTGCCGCCATAAGACGCGTGGAGTCTACAGCAACACCAATACCATCCGCGCAGGTGCCTGTGACCAACCGCTGGGTATCCTCCACCCCTTCGGCTCCGACACTCTGGAACCGCGAAACCAGTAAATCGGTCCAGTCACCCGATCACTTCGCGGGCCCACTCAAGCTACCACAAACGTCTCCTCGCCCCAACCATATGTTCGCTTCAGCCGCTGTGCGAAAATAGGAATCAAGTACCCCTCAATGCGGGATCTGTGGGGCCGATGCAGTGTAAGCGGCTTCTGCACAGCCATGTTGCTCGGCGGGAAGAACGTGTAGACCGAGCCAAACTTGAGCAGGACCGAGAACCCCAGCTCCGCCATTGCCGCTCCGAACGACACCCAACTCACCGAACCGCGGGAAAGAGCCTTGTCGAAGAGCGTCGAAAAGACCTGCGCAGCAGTCGAGCTCACGTTGAAGACCATTGCAGGCAGGTTATCCGGCTCCTTGGGTCGCGTACTCCGAGTTGCAATCTCGTAGATAGACGAATGCGACGGGTGAGTCTTCTCTTTTTCCTTGCGCTGCTCGACGCGCTCATCTTGCTTCTCTGAAATGGATAACACGGGAGGGGCCGTGTACTTAGAATTTTCTACCTTGGCCTTCATCTGCTGATATTGTGCCTGTAAGTCGGCCAAGCAATCCTCGATCAGGTCCTCATAAAGGAATCCCATCTTGGTGCCGGACTTCTCGACGATGAACTGATCGAGGGCCCCCCTTTTGCACGCTGCAGGATATGATTGGTATGATCGCTGCAACAAAGGCTCATTACAACGTCAAAACAGCTCAGCTCCTTGCTAGCAAAATACATAACATGTTGGGTCAATCTCCGCGCCACATTCCTTAAGCCGCTGGAATGTTGTCAAGCAAACCACAACCCCCAAGAGCGGCTTTAACAGGAATTATCTAGGCATTGACGCGTTTCCTGACCTTGTGACAGACCCCCAGCACGGATGCATGCGGTACCTGGGTATTACGACCTGCACCCGACACAGGCCTCGAGAGGACTGGCGCGGGTTAAGACAGAACGTATGGCAGGACGCCAACAGGTAGGTGGCGTTCCGAAGACGGCTTGTTGAGCTAGCACTCCTAGACGGGGGTTCGATGTCACTGTAGATCGCTGTCACTATAATGTACAGAGGTGAGTCTGAACAGTAGGACACAATGAACATAGAATACTAGCGTGAGGAACCAGAGTCCCTCACGGTGGTTTGTGGGCACAACCACGGCTATCTATACTAACTAACTAAGAGGTACCTTGTTCCTTGATCAGTGGGGTTATGCTCAGTCGGGGACTGAGCACTTTGTCACTGAGCACCTCTTGCTCAGTAACCCCAAGGACGCTCAGTACGTGAGCGCGTCTGCCAAGACTGAGCACCCACTGATTGGTCTTAGGGGCTTTGGGTCTTTGCACCCCTGGCCCAGTGCGTAGTACCGTGCGTACTGTCTCCCTGCACTGTCCCTTCTGCGGGGGATCCGTCGGGCCGCCCCGGCCCAAGTGACGGCCTGCAGGGTCGTCACACTGGGCTAACCTGGGCAGTTGGGCAGCGGCGGTAGTCTGAGGGCAGGGGACAGTGCAAAATTCTATGCAATGGACCATCTGTGATTGATGTCAACAATGTTTCTTAGAGGTTGTGACTTTTACACAAATATGCTGTGGCACTTGAGTGCAAAATGGCATTTGTTTTCTAAAATTGTTTCCCTATGTTCAGGTTTGAAGAAGCTTTCATCAGACGATAGATTTGCTTTGACTAGGTAGTTCTCGACAACTAAAGGAGGCTGCGGTCGTGGCAACCACTTCTACTGATATACCGGTATTTTGGGCAATCTCTCGTTGTCCAGATATCAGACCCCATTCGTCTTTGCAGGGTCGAAGGAGCTAGAGTTGGTGCGGCAGTCGCCTCGGAATTCATGATTGGACCCGCCTGACTGTCTCTGTAGGCCTTGGCTGCATGAGCGGCGGGGAAGGCAGACCTTAGTCAGCCCAAACAACAGCGTGAAGGTGTGTGGTGAAACCTGGAAGCAGTTAGAGACGATGAGATTGGGGTCGGAATACAGCTTAGCTTGGCACACCCTCTTGATGAAACAGTTCTCGGGCTGTTTTTGCTACTTAACTGGGAAAACCGAAGGCGCTTAGTCAGTAGTGCAGGGAAACCCTGTAGATTTTAGGTATAAATATGTCTCATCCTTACCTTAAATGCTTATGAGTTTACATAGGCTGCCCAAGCAGTAATCACTGCCATTGGACACCCAACTCAATATCACACATCTCCGTCAACACTACATCAGCATCTCAGGGACAAGTGGAACAAGTGAGGATAATACTTACTGGATTTACCATCTTGCGAGCAAGTTGCGAACAAGGGACGGCGCGCATCAAAAAACCTCAACAATGTCTCAAACGGTCAAAGCTTCCACCTCCATCCCCGCCCCCATACGCATCACCCTCACCATCCTCGAGCCCATCTCCACCCTCTACGGCATCTACCTCGGCATCGCGAAGCCAGATGTACTGATGAGCGACCACTTCTCGCGCGGCACGATCGCCTACGCGCCCGAGACTAAGACGCTTTACACACAGCTTTCCGGCATGTGGGCCTTCTTTGCCTTCACTGAGGCTTTCGTCATGGGTTCATTCGATGATCTGCGTCTGTGGCAGCGCGTATGCGTGGGGTTTCTGGTCTGCGACGTCTTCTTTTACCAGGCTATGGCTGAGGCGGTGGGTGGCTGGGCTGTATTTTTGAGTGCGTCGACAGCTTGGGATTGGTTCAACATCTTGGCGCCGGTTGCGTATACGGTGATGCGGCTTTATGTCGTTGTGGGCATCGGGGCGAAGACTGGGACTGTGGTGAAGACTGGGAAGGGGGAGTGAGCGAGGGGATGGAGTTTGTGTTTTTTGGTCTCCGTTGATCTGCTTCAGAGAAATTCGTCGCTCATTTCCTGCACTGAGCTATATTGTCAAGAAGATGACGATATTGCTTGCAAATCATTAGAAACGACTTGTGGCTTATGAGAAATACTCTATGTTGAAATGTTTATTGATGTTGGGCGACAGCATCGCACAACATGCCATGTTAGGATAATTGCAGGGGCGGACTCGCCGTAAAAATGAACGATTTTCCCCGAGAGAAACGAAAATTGACAAAGAGGGTCCAATGGCAGTCATCCGGCGATGCGGTCTGAGCCTGCTCCGGTTTGTCCCGCATGAGAAGTCCGCTCAGCCACCACCGCTTGGCATTGGCTTCCGTCCCACAAGAGCGCGATGCAAGGGCGACATTGATAAAAGCCGAAGAGACGACGGCGTCGAACTCCCATCACAGCATCATCTCCCGTAGAATATTGACACGAGAAAATTGGCACATCAATCCGACATGACGACCCCTCAGCGACTCGAAACGGTCCGCCGAATGCAGACGGCCATCGGCACCGCCTACACAACCCTCGGCGCCTGGTGAGTTTTTCAATCCCGAATGTTTGTCGCAGACTCTAACAGGCCCAAGGTGCGTGTTCCACCCGTCATCAGTCCTGTCGCTCGGCTTCACGGCGCCCTACCTCGCCCTCTGCAATGTGACGACCTCCATGTTCGTTCGGTGCTGGGGCGCACAGGCCATGACCTGCGGTCTGGTGGTCGGCACATCAACCATGACGCCCTTCAGCTTCAATGCCTTTGCGGCCGCGATGTTGCCATATATCGGATGGAACTTGTACATGGGCTTCGGGCCGGGCAAAGGCATGCTGACAAACTTCCTGTGGTTGGATTTTGCGGGTAACGTCTTCTTCACGCTTGGGTCGCTGTATTGCGCCAAGCTGCTGAGGGAGCAGGAGGAGGAGGACAAGGAGAAGAAGAATCTCTGAGTTGGGAATCGGGTTGACAGTGTATTGGCATCGCGCCGCTCATTGTAAGATAGAAAATGGATGCTGAGATGAAGGCCGGACGAACTCGTTTGCAATTGCGATTGCGAAGCGCGGGTGTGGAGCAGCTGGGCGCGCCCAGATATCCACCCGGCACCGAAGCCCCGAGCATCGCATTATTTTGTCGCTATCGACCTCTACGTGAGGACTTGCCAAGTCCGGAAAATGCTGGCGACAGAACCGACGAGATCATCTTCTTCTTACTGCACTTCGGAGCTTCTGTTTGCCTGGAGCAGGGTGGGTGTGACGGCCCGATGCGCAAATCGCGGTCATTAAGGTGGGGCTGCACAGGCTGCCCCTCCAATTCCGTTTCAGTGGGGGCTTCCCACGTGAGCTCCAGGTCCAGCTCTGAAAGGCCCCCGCATTTCTCAGCGGGAGCACCTGATCATCAGACGGCTCGTTCATTCCTCCAAATTCCTGGACTCCCGCTTTACCAACTGCCAGTTGCAAGAGCTCCCGTCGTCTGGTTTCACCGCCAGGTTTCTGCTAGCTCGTCGCTTCCCCCCACTCTCGCCGCTCCCATGGTTCCCGATGGATCGTGGGCCGATTGCCCATAGCCCATATATCAAGGCTGGCATCCGCACCGGGAGGTCTCGTCGGATATGTCCCTCCAACATCCGCCGCAGCTTATCGCGGCAAAGCTAGCCAGGATTCTTGCATAGCCGTGCCGGTATCGCATCTCGAACCCCTTGCGCGCAAGCCCCGGCATCCAAGTCCCAAGGTACGAATATAGCCCCGTCGCACGTTGACGTTGCGCTCTGCTCTGCGCTGTTTACTGGCTCACTTGTCGCAGTTCTAGAGTTCTCCTTTCACGCGCGCTGAGGAAACATGGCAGAGCCAACAAACACCCCCTATCCGCCTAGCACCCCGGTGCCCGCGTCGACACCGCGATCCTCGTCCCCTGCGCCGCCCATCCCCAGCCTCTCGCCCGAGTCTACGACGACACCGATCACCCTGAGAACATGCGGGACCAAGGTACCGCCGATGCGGCCGATCGTCCTCCATATCGGCGACCCGATCAAGTACAACCCGGCCACATACGTAGAGTTCAGCAAAGCGTTCGAAGTTGTGCGCCCCGAGGTTGCTGAGCGCGAGCGCAGCGTGTTCATACGCGCCCTGAAGGAGCGCCAATGGGGGGACTTCGTCGCCATCTTCCGGCCCTTTTGGGGCACGGGCGGCGAGATGGGTCGGTGGGATGCCGAGCTCATTGATCTCCTCCCGGACTCTGTGCGCATCTTCGCGAGCGCAGGCGCGGGGTTCGACTGGGCTGACACCAAGCTATTGGGCGAGAAGGGTGAGCTAAGGTGTCTATGGTCACCTGAGTTGAGCACAGGCTGACTGCTTTAGGTATCATCTACTGCAATTCCGGCCTCGCCGCCGCCGAGGCCGTTGCCGACTTTGCGGTTGCCATGATTATATCCACCTTCCGACATCTTCCCTGGTGCATCGGCGCCGCGACTTTTCCCTCCCTCACCACCGGCTCCTCCGACGCAGACGTCGACGCCAACGCGCGCAAGATTTTCCAAGCATGCCACGCCCAGGCCACCGCTGTGAGCCACAATCCTCGCGGACATGTTCTAGGCCTAATCGGGTTTGGCAACATCGGTCAACAGATCGCCGCCAAGCTTGGCCACGCTGCTTTCGGCATGAAGATCGCATACTACGACGTCATCCGTAAGCCGTCAGCTGTTGAGGCAGAGCTTGGCGCCACGTTCCACGATACGCTGGAGGGCCTCCTGGCCGTCTCCGACTGCGCCGTCCTCTGTACACCTGCCTCGACAGACGGCAAGCCCCTCATTACGGCCGAGACGCTGCGCGCTTTAAAGCCGGGCGCGCGCTTTGTCAATATTGCCCGTGGGTCGCTCGTAGACGAGGAGGCGCTCGCAGACGCCCTTGAGTCCGGCCAGGTTGGCTCTGCGGCTCTGGACGTACACGCCGAGGAGCCAAGGGTACATCCACGACTGGTGCGCATGGCGGGCCTGGAGGGAACGCACCCGGGGAAGGTGATGTTGACATGCCACAATGCAGGCGGGACTGTGGAGACACACATCGGGTTCGAGGAGCTGAGCATGAGGAACATCATGGCTGTCTTGGAGGGGAAGGACGCTATCACCCCAGTGAACTTGCACTTTCTTGCCGAGAAGGTATGATCTTAAACTATGGTGGTCATTGTGCTAGGTCCATGTTTCGAAGGTGAGTGTTTTACGCGGACACCGAACTCTACGCAGTCGTTGCACTTTTCTGAGCCGGAGTTCCGGGGGATAAAACTTGTAACCAGTCGGTTAGATGTCGGCAAGAATATTATTTTACGGCCTAAATAAACATCAAGACTATGGGCATCTGCCCCAACTTATGTCCTGCCTTCGCCCTAACCCTTGCGAGCCCGATTGTGAAGCAAGATAAATACGCTGCCGATAACTAACATGTGCCGGTACATGCCGTCTCGTCTATGCAATTTTAACACCATGGCTGGCCCATCGCAGCACTCGCCTGTTTATCGCCGCGCCGGGATCCCAGAGACATCTACAGCCCCCTCCCTCCAACGGAGACGCACTTGCGCCGACGGATCTTACACGCCGGAGTTCGCGCCCCCACCCCTCCCCGACACAGGCTGCATCTCAAAAACCTGTGGCGGCGGTCCTTGCGCCGCCAGCTCTGGATCCTCCGCCGCATACACCGGCGCCGGCGATGGCGCCGCGCCCTCCTTCTTCGCGTACATATTATGCCGCCACGTCGGATCGCGGCGCAACACAATGAAGATAATGACGAAGAAAATGCAGATCACCCCGACAATTCCACCGAGCACACACCCGATAATCAGCCCGATTCTCTCGCGGCCGTTGCCTCCGTCGCCTGCGTCGCGGGATTTGAGCTCTGTGTCCGGTGAGGGTGTGATGGTCGTCGTGACGGTGTTGATCGTTGTCGTCGTGGTGGGCTCGGGCGGAGTGACGGTCGTCAACAAGGTGTCTATGTGGGTTATGGTCTGGGTTGGGATGGGCAGCTTGGGGTCGTTGCGCATCGTGATTACGGTGGCTTGCTCCATGCAGCGGTACATGGACGGGGAGGGGTTTCCGGGCCAGAGGTACGTTGCGCAGGCGCCGAACTGCAAGGTCTGGCAGCACCCTGTGTTGGGGCCGACGGCGTCGCATGCGCCGCTTGGGAAGGCAGCGAAGTCGTAGCAGGCTTTCATGAAGGAGGAGCTGGTTCCTGCGGCGCAGCCGATGACGTTGTTGGTGTCGGTTGCGCAGCTGGAGCCGCTGTCGCAGGTCCAGGGCGCGGCTGTGGTGATGGTTAGAAGGGCGGGATGGGATGTTGTGGGGATTCAGGGGTGGGTCGACTTACACATCGTGTCTGCGAACCATCCACAGGTCTTGGCGTTCAGCCAGGTGTTGGGCGTGTCCCTTTTGAGGAGGTCCAAGGCCACCTTTGCGCCGGCTTTTCCTGGCGCATCGGTCGGTTTTAGCGTCCATCCGTTTGCATTATCGGAATTTGAGGTCGCGGTTTCGGCGGGTGGTGCGATAGCCTCCGGGCTTCCTCCCCATTTGGCCCAGTGCGCACTTGCGAGATAGCCCGACGCTGTCAGCGCCAGTATTGATGGACGCATTGCGAATATCGTGACTTTTATTCGCAGTTCCTAGGAACAGTAGAGTAGGAAAAATAGGAAATGATAAGTATGCAGCGCTTGCTCGGGGGTCTGCATGCAAGATCAAGCAGATTTGCCAGGAAAGCAAAGCCGGAGAGAATATTGTAGGACAGGCAGCTAGGTAGTTTGTAATATAAATGTGAATACGACCCGAAGGATTGAATCAGTTGGCCGTGATGGCCCCAATGAGCCAGCGGCCAGAACACCGGGGAGACGGGAAAGATTTGCGGACGCGGGGCCGGAATAGGCAGCTGACAACCGGACTGGGGACGGAAACTGCGTCATGTCAAAAATTGAGGACTGTGCCTCATCAATTCACCCAGAGGCTGAGCCGTTGCGGCCCCGCTGGGCTCCTTTGCGACGATGCCAAGCAGAAACAAGAAGGTGTTGAACATACGATGGGTCGTTGGCGTTGAAACCCTGCGAGCGGCTCCATCGCGTACCCCACATTCGCTGTAGAGTTCGTGATTTGGAGCGCACCTCCCTGAAGGAGCATGGCGCCAAGCCTGCGGGACCTGAGCCCTGGTCGCACCTAACTGGCAACATGACAACCGGATCGCGGCTCATCACGGAGATAGGGCTGAGGGTGACTGTTGTTTTTCTGGCTGGTGCCCAGTGAGTTGCTTGCCACACCCCATGGTTCAATACCCGATGATGGAGCAAACCGGAATTTATGGTGTTTGCTACATGGACTGCTAGGCAGTGACGACGCACGAAATGAAGGACAAAGAAACCCTCACGTGACAGCGTGCCAGCCACCTAGGCAGCAGGTGCGTTGACCGCGACTTCGTCCCAACTGCCTCAAAAGCCGGCGTTGGTCAAACCGCCCGTACAATTGCCTGGCTGCCTCCAAACTTGATCACTCTTTTCAACTTCGCCAGACTGCCCAAAAATACCGTCTGCTCTTGCGATTTCCCTTTGCCAACCGAGCATTGCCCCCACGGCAAACAGCAAGCCGCCATGGCGTCGCCGTTGCCAATCAACCCCTCATCCCAGGCCAGCTGGTCCACTGGCACGTGCTGGCTGACCAACATCCCCCTCGAGGTCCTTGTGCGCATCACAAAGTTTGTCGCGACGACAGACTTCGGAAACGTCCGCCTCACCTGTCGGGTGCTGGAGCAGGCCCTCTTCCACTTCTTCTCTCACGAGTTCTTCAGGAAGAAACAGTTCATGGTGTCGACCTTCAGCCTGCGAACTCTGATTGACATTTCAAAGCACCCGACGCTTTCGCCCTTCCTGACACATGTGATCATTGCCACCGACCGCCTCTCAAACTACATGCCAGTTGGATTGCCAGAGGCCAAGGAAAAGGCTCGTCACCATCATGATGCAGACTACACCTTCCTAGTGGAGTCAGGTCTGCTGCGAGATATGCTCGCGGAGGCGTTGGGCAACCTTCGAAACTTGGAAACGATTGATATACGGGACTTCAATTCCAGGAGCCGGAACCGCGATGGTCTCAATACCGAATGGTTGGTTCTTTATACCTGATAATTGCCCCTCCGGGCGTCTGGATTCTTGACTAATGTTCTATCCAGGAGAAGCTATGGCTCGAGAACTCTGCAAGTTGCCACCAATTCCCGGGTAGAGACCATGTACGATTACGATCACACTACGAGCTTTGCCTCCGGCCAGCCCCAGGGAAATCCATCGACCATCTTCCGCGCCATCATTTCGGCCTTGGCTGCAAGTACGGCATCTCCAAAGGGGATTGAGATCAACTTACGGAGCAATGGGTGGTTCATCAGCGATTCAGCGTACCTCATCCATCCACGTATTGAGTCGTCTCTGGCGCCAATTCTTCGAAACTTGAAGACGCTTCACCTAGCCATCAACACCCAAGATACTCAAAATCTAAGGAGATTCCTATCCACAACGCCCAATGTCACTTGGTTGCGAATCAACGGCCCGCCCGTCACATTCGGCAACTTTCCACCACATCAGCCTTTCTTCGACTGGCTTGGTCGTTCATCCACGTCTCCGACGACTGTGTTGCTGCCACTATTGGACCCTTACGACACCCACCCTCTCCAGTTTCAGTTTGTGGAGAGACTTGATTTGGGAAATCTCACTATCGTGCCAGAACAGTTGCTCAAGATCGCGGCCAAGTTTGCTCCTTCGCTACGCTCACTTAGTCTCCGGAGGGTACGTCTCGTCGACGTAACTACCGATATCGATCAGCATGTGAATCCCTGGGTGAGCTTTTTCTCAGGCGTAGCGCGCTTGCCGGGAATCAATCTCAGGTCGTTTGAGCTCGGTCTCCTCAGCCAGCAGACGTATGACCATTCGCCCTCTGATGTCTTCTTCGGCGCGGGCCCAGGAGCGGGACTTCGGGGGTCTGCCGCGGCGGTCTACAAGGGCGATTCCACCTCAGCGCTTATCCAGAAGATCAATCAAGCGATGAAAACAAGCTTCGTTTCATGTACGTCAAATCCCCCCTAGTGTTGTGTTTCGTACTAGCTAACGCTCTTGTTTAGTGAGGAGTTTACGTAACCACTTTGGGGTCGCTATGGATGAAGACTCAGACGAAGATGACGAGCCCGAAGATGACGAAGATGACGAAGAAATGGACTATGATGACGAAGAAATGGACGATGATGAAGCGGATGAGGATGACGCCGAAGAGCATGATGAGGAGGAGTGACAGGTCTAGGAGGGAGGGTACATACGTCCCGTGTTCTATTTTTTTGTTCAGCCCGAGTGGCCCTTCGTTAAAACCCAGCACCGAAGCATCTTATATCATGATATTTTCCTCTCATAGTGAGGACACCATGTAACTCCAGCTTGTCCCTATTGTCTGTCTCTCATCGAGGTATCTTCTCCCTATCTCAATAAGGCATCCTGTCCCCAACGTACGCCCCCACTCCTCCCACCGCAACAATGAACACCTTGGGGTCTCCAGCATTAACCTTCCCCGACTGGTCCTCCCCGCCATCAGGCTGGACATCATCATACGCAAACGCATACCCCTTCCCATCCAAATTGCACTCGTGCACTATCCTCGAATAGTGATTCGTCGGCCCGCCTTCACACTTGTAGAACGTCTGCGGCTGCGACGGATGTTCCGCCACATCACAGATACACCCGCGCTGAAACGCCGCCGCCAGTCGCGGGATAATCGCATTCCTCACCAGTGACGGCCCCGTCGTAAACGGCCCGCTATTACACCCCAGGATATCCGCCGTCGTCGGCTTACAAAACTTCTCTCCCCCGACCACCAGCTCCTCCCCGTCAACCCTCCCATCCACCACCCCCGGCCCCGCCTGCGTATTAATCCGTAACGTCCCTCCCCCGTTTGCCTCCCCGTGTCTATGTCCATGCCCATGCAACAGCCCTCCAAACCTCCTCCCTCCTCCTCCTCCGCGATACCGCTCCCAAGCCCTCTCTACAAGCGGCTCAAAATACCCCTCAAACCCCGCCCCCACCGCGCCCCCATGTGTCGGCGCCAACACCCTCAACGGCTTCCCGTCCTCTTTCCCCATCAAAATCAGCTTATCCCACGGCATCCCATCCCTCTCACTCTGCGCCCTCAACCCCTCGCACACCCTTTCCAGCCCGTCCGCTCCCATCCCGCTCACATGCTGCACCTCGCCATTGACCCTTTGCAGCGTCAGCGCGATCGGCAAGCGAGGCACGAAATCGACGTAGCTGATGTTTGCGAAGAGCTGGTCGTTGTTGAGTGTGAACTCGCAGAAGGAGAAGTCCACGTCGGCGTTTGGATCGGAGGGGTTCAGGACCGAAGGCTCCACGAGGGCGGCAGAGCCGGCTGGCCCGCCTGGATTCAGGAGGAATGTGAGCTGCTTGTGGACGGAGAACCAGATGCGCCCGCCGGCGATTTGCGGGAGGGTCAGCGGGGTTAGGGTCCCGGGCGGGCCGAGGGGGATGGAGACGGAGATTGGGAGGG